>WNFR01000235.1_pt1 | contig 86537 bp, 62 predicted proteins | sample 5400221 | NCBI WGS metagenome assembly WNFR01 (sample SAMN13153357, study PRJNA577476) | soil metagenome | isolation source: 40 cm soil under Madrone tree | place: USA:California | collected 2016-06-14
GTCCGATTTCAAAGTGGCCACAGGACACCTCCCTAGCGACTTCTTTTTGGTGCTCGTCGCACCTGGGGGTCTCCTGCTACCGTACTTTCAGGAAGGCTTGCCTTAATTATGGCCTAAGTCCCACTTTTAATCACACCCGGTAAGCCCACCTTCCCGACCTATCATTCCCATAATCGCACGTAGTGTAATATTGTCTGACTATTGTCTGACTAGGCCGGCAGATTATTGGCGATTGTCATATAGCAGAGACCGCCGAGCGACTAATAAGACGATCACAGAATGAACGCCGAAGCGTCGTTGATGGAAATAGAAGACCTCAGAGCGCAGCTCGAGCAGCATCACTCGTCCAGCTTCGGTTGGGCGATGGGCTGCTGCCGGCGTGACGCGTCTGAAGCCGAAGACGTGCTTCATAACGTCTACGTGAAAGTGCTCGAGGGCAAGGCTAGATTCAACGGCGATTCGTCGTTCAAGACCTGGTTGTTTGCAGTGATTCGCAAAACCGCTTCGGATCAGCGCCGAAGGAATCTATTGCGCGGCATGATCGTGATGCGAGCGGCCGAACGAAGCGTTAGTCTTCCTCATCCGGAGCGGCCCGATGAGTCAGCCTATCGCGGTGAGGTGCAAACCATCTTTCAGCACGCTCTTGGACGGTTGTCTGGCCGTCAACGCGAGGCGCTGCAGCTGGTCTTTTACCATGAGTTGAGCATCGAGGAAGCAGCCGCGGTGATGGGCGTCTCGCTTGGTTCGGCTCGCACTCACTACGAGCGCGGAAAGAAGCGCCTGCGAGAACTGTTAGAGGAGTCAGAAGAGCTTTATGAATCAGAATGGGGACGAAAAAAGAATCCAGCAACTGTTCCGTGAGATGAGCCGGGCCGATGAATTGCGAACGCCCGCTTTTTCACGCGTCGTGCTGGGGGCGAACTCGAGAACCGGCGCGACTCGTGCCGGTTTGTCTCGAAGGCTGGCGTTGGCGTTCGCGACTCTATGCGTAGTGGTGATTACGCTGACGATTGGCGTGCTGCGATATCAGGCGCCGGTTGAGCAGATCTCCGCAGTGCCACCGGCTACGCTAGCGGTGCCCGGCACACCGACGGACATCACTCCAGTTCCGCCGGACGTGATCAAGGCACCACCTCCTCGAGAGATGATTGCGTTCAGGCCTGTGCGACATCGCAAGCCTGTCAACGACCTCGCGCTTGCGATGAAGCTCTCGAGCTGGCGGTCTCCCACAGACTCGCTGTTGAAGTCTTCCAGCGACGACAAGCTTATGTCGCTTCCTAATCTCGGCGACTCGCTGAGAACGCTGCGATTCTATTCTCTCGACGAACTCAATTGAAACGGAGGCAGTCATGAAACTCAGAATCATTATGTTATGTGCAATTCTGTTTAGCGCTGCGGCGATAGTCTTATCCCAGGAGCCACCGGCGCGACCTGCAGAGCCACCGGCGCAACCGGCTCAGCCGCAAGCGGAACCGGCAGAACCGCAGGAGCCGCCGATGGCGCAACATCCACCAAGATCGCCGGAAGGCCCCCCACCCGGGCAGCCGCCACCCGGGCAACCTATGCCTCAGCATGCTCCGCGACCTGGTCAGCCCAACGGGCCGGGACAGCCACCACCGCGGGCACCCGAGCCGCCCGATCCTATTGCTCAGAACCTCTTTCCGCCCGAGATGGTTATGCAACATCGCCAGGAGATTGGACTGACCGACGAGCAGCACACCGCCATCAGGCAAGAGTTGAGGAAAGCATCGACGAGGTTCAACGAGCTCCAGTGGCAAATGGAAGATGAGATGGAGACGATGAACAAATTGACCAAAGCCGCCGCCGTCGACGAGCAGAAGGTGATGGCTGAACTGGACAAGATTCTCAACATCGAGCGGGAAGTGAAACGCACTCAACTGCTCGTCTCGGTTCGAATCAAGAACAAACTAACCGCGGAGCAACAGGCCAAGCTTCAGGAGCTGCACCACAAACCGCCTCAAAGATAGTTCTAAGACAGTGTTCGCAAGAAGTGGCGCCGTTCTTCCGGCGTCACTTCTCCCCGCCTTTGATACTCACCCTGACTTCCAACCTTCAGTGACGCAGGACACGGCGACTCACCTGTAGGGGCGTCCCTCCGAAGCGAGCTTCGGACGTATGCCCGTACAGGTCCATCATCTCTTGCGCGCAGCAGACGCGGGTTACTTGATGCGCTCAAGCATGCGCCATATAATCGAGCGGCTTATGGCAGTCAGCGAGCAATATCTCGATTACGTAGTGGATCAGCTTGGATGCGTCGGCCAGGTCACGGCCAAGAAGATGTTCGGCGGAGTAGGGCTCTATCATGAAGAGTTCTTCTTCGGATTGATTGCCGGCGATGTTCTGTTTTTCAAAGTGGATGATGTCAATCGTCCGGCCTACCAGGAAGCCAGGGCGGAACCGTTCAAGCCCTACGGCGACGAGTCCTATTCGATGAGTTATTACGAAGTGCCCGCAGACGTGCTCGAGGATGTTGATAAGCTGCGAGTGTGGGCTCGAGCGGCCGTCTCGGCAGCCGAGAGAAAGGCTTCGTCGAGTAGGACGCGTAAGAAGACTAAAACGCGTTAAGCATGCGCCATAACCTGATTTCACGGGCGGCAAGTCGAAAGCTTCGCGCAAAGACGCAAAGGATGCACAGTCATGCCACGGTTGAGAGATTTTCAGGGAATCGAAGGCCAGGACTTCTTCGAAATCGACCGCGGATTTCAGTCGCTGCTCAAAGAACTGTTGACTGAAGAGGAAGCCGAGCCCGTTTTCAATTCGCTACATCATTGCGCGCGTCTCGTAGCCGGACGTTGGAATGATCTCGCGCGCGAGGCGAGCAGATTCGAGCATCGGCCAAGGATAGTGAAGTTCGACCGTGTCGGCGTACCGGTGGAACAGGTCGACCTGGGCCCGCTCACGCGACACCTTCGCCGGGAAGTCGCTGAGTTCGGCGTGCTCACGGATGCGCGAAGCGAAGTGCACAAGTTCGCGATGGTGTACCTGCTCGCGCACAACGGCGAGGCGTCGCTCAACTGCGGTCTGAGCTGCACGGACGGTCTGATCCGCGCGATCGAGGCTTGTGGCTCAGAGTTCCTGCGCGAAACTTATTTGCCGCTGCTGTTATCGGTCGACACCCCGCTCGCGGGCGCGCAGTTCGTTACTGAGCAGGACGGCGGCTCTGACGTCGGCGCTATCGAATCCGAAGCCGTGCAAAATCCAGATGGAACATGGTCGATCACCGGCGAGAAATGGTTTTGCTCGAATCCGGACGAATATTTTTTGGTGGCCGCGCGTCCCACCGGAGCGCACGCGGGCACTTCGGGCGTAGCGGTGTTCCTGGCGCCGCGAGTCTTACCCGACGGTCAGATCAACAAGATTTCTTTCAGGCGATTGAAAGACAAGCTCGGCACTCAGTCGCTGCCGACCGCGGAGATTGATTTCAACCGGGCTACCGCGTGGGCGATCGGCGATCCGGCCGACGGATTCAAGACGCTGATGAACTATGTAATCAATGCCTCGCGAATCCATAACGCAGCGAACGCCTGCGGCATATTGCATCGATCGTTCCTCGAAGCTCGCAACTATGCGCGCCAACGGGATGCGTTTGGCGGGGCGATAGTCAACTACCCGCTGGTTCAGCAGACATTGATTTCGCTGCTCGAGAGATGCTGGCGATCTCGCGTGCTGACCTTCAAGCTCGCCTCGCTTATCGATGAGAATGGAATCGCGCCCTCCGATAAGAGTCAGGCGATGTGGCAGCGGTTTCTGATCAACCTCGCGAAATACAGAACTGCTTCGACGCTGACCGACTCGGTTCGCGAAGCGATACTTGTGCTCGGCGCAAACGGAATCGTCGAAGACTTCACCATCCTGCCGCGGCTGCTCAGGGACGGAATGATCATCGAAACCTGGGAAGGGACTCACAACACGCTGTGCCTTCAAATCGTGCGCGATGCCGCCAAGTCGGACTTGATTGATCGATGGCGGGGCCAGATCAATGCGGTGCTCACGAGATGGCCGCGTTACTTTCTGTCCCAGACTCGCGCGCGATTCGATCAGACCTTCAAGCAGACCCTGGAAGAAGTTTCGCCCGACCGGCTGATGGACCGGGAGTGGTCCGCGACACACGCCCGGCGGCTGGTCGATCGTCTTGGCGGACTGCTCGAGCTGGCGTGGATGGCGGGCACCGCCCTGCGAGATTCGGAGCAGGACGCAACCGCGGCTCTGTTGACGGTCGCGGCTGCGCACGCACTCTTGCCGAGCTTGAGAATATTCGACCAGTCGGGGTTTTACTCGACGGCCCGCAACTGGGGCGCGCTCATCGACGAAGCTCCCGTAAGCGCGGCGCTCGACAATCTCTAAGATCATTGTCGCCGAGCTGAGAGTATTCGAGCGCAAGGCGTATTACTGGTTAGTCCGGCGCTGAACCGCGCTTACCGACGAAGTTTCTGTGGCTGTGTCCACAAGCAGATCATCGCACCCACCTTCAAGCATTCATCGGGGTACTAATCCCTGCCGGCAGGTTTAGAGAAATAAGTGAGTGTAATTTCTCGTGGTTTACGTCATACATGAATGGCGGACTCGTGCGTAAGCGGCACGCAGCCTTTCAGCGCCGCGCCAGTTCTTCTCCGGCCTGGTGTTCTGATCAGAGGTAACAAAAAAATGAAATTCCTGCGATTGAAGCGCCTTAACATTATCGGGATCACGATGCTCATCATCGTATTGCCGTTCGGCTTCTATTATCTCTTCTTTGTCTCATCACAGACGAACTACTTCTCGAAGCGAAACTTTCGGGTGCTTGCGGAGATCGGCGAACACATCGCCGGCAAGACCGAAACTCTCGCCACCAATCTGGTCAACGTAGCAAAGAAGACCGCCCAGGATAAGAAGGATAAGACGAAGGATAAGAATACGGAGACAGATTCCGAGATGGTTAGTAACGCCTCAAAGATCGTCCCCGACTTTAAGGCCGACCCTGTCCAATACGAACCGGGTCCGCACGCCGGCAGCCCCGAGGGGCCGGTCATCATGGGCGTTAATTTCAGCGGAGTCTCGTGCTGCGGTCGAGGCACGGAGAAGGGTTCGTTTTGGCTTCAACTGGAATATGTCAGCAACTCGAGCGAGCTGCCCGGTAAGTTTTCGGCCAGGAAAGATCTAAGCAAGCTTTTCGAGCCGTTCATATCACGATACGTGATAGACGAGTTGAATGAAACAAAAGAGAAATTGTTTGACGAAGTGCTGGTCGCCGAGCAGGAGACCGGGAGAGTGATCTTCGAAGGAGAGTCGTCGGGGCTGAAGGTCGCGACCCTCGACGGTCTTTTGAATGACAAGGGAGGCAAGCTCGACCTAAAGCTGGCTGAGCAGTCAAGCAGTCTTGCGGATGTACAACTCGCGGGCGCGAACTACAAACTTTTTCTGCAGCCGGTCAGACTTCCCCTCCCGACCGGCACGGACAAGAATCTCAAGGAGGTTAACTGGATTGTTTGCGGACTGACTCGTACCGATCACTTCCGAGACGCGACCTTCGCGGCGCCTTACACGGTGTTGATATTCTTTGTGTTCGTCGTGTTACTGGCAGTGCTGGGCTGGCCGATGCTCAGATTGCGGCTCATGGGTCCAAAAGACAGGTTGAAACGCGCCGATCTCTTGCTCACTCTCTTTTCCGCTCTTATGGGAACCGCGTTGGTGACATTCATCCTGTTTGACGTTTATATATATAGCAGCCTCGAGGCTACGCTCGACCGCCACCTCAAAAACCTCTCCGACGAAATCAAAACCAACTTTGAGACGGAACTAACGAGCGCCCTCACGCAGTTAGGGAAACTCAACGTTGCGGTAATGGACGCTGCGAAAAAGGAGGAGGCAGACGCCGCTCTGAAAGACCTTGCTGCCTCTAACAATTCGAACCCCAAAGCTTCGTCGAAGGTCGATCCCACTCACTCCCCCAAGACGAACATTCTTAATCCTGGCGTCCTCCCGGGAGTTGATTGGGACTACCCGTACTTCAACTCAGCAACCTGGACTGATGAAAACGGGCGCCAGCGTATCAAGTGGACCACGCGTAGTGAAACAACCGCATACCTGGACGTGTCGGAACGGGAGTACTTCAAGAACATTAGGGACCACAAGTATTGGAGGTTGAATCCGTCCTCCGGTTTCGACTACAGCCTGGAAGTGGTTAAGACAAAAAACACCGGAGAGAGCACCCCCGTCATTGCCGCTTCCGTGCCGGGATCGCAGTGGGTTTCCAGCATCGACACCAAACTGTTATCGCTTATGGGACCCGTGCTGCCTGCCGGCTATGGTTACGTCGTGGTTGATAGCACCGGAAAGGTGCTGTTCCATTCGGACGAAGTAAAGAACCTTGAAGAGCAATTCCTGGCCGAGTGCGGAAACGACCGTTGGCTCCGAGCAGCAGTTCTATTGCGCGTCGACCGGGCCATGGATGCAAATTATCTCGGCAAGGGGCACCGGATGTATGTCAGCTCTTTATCCGGCACCCCCTGGACGCTGGTTACCTTCGCAGATAAGCAGATGGCCAGAACGATCAACCTCGAAGTGATCACATTGTCGATGGCGCTCTACATCCTATTCGCGTTGTCAATTGGCGCACTCATCTCAGGATTCTTGCTGATAAGGATGATTGTGCTTTCAGGACGGTGCTTACCGGAGGCCCGGGCCTGGACCACCCGGCTGTGGCCCGATCCGAAACACGCATCGCGCTATGGGTGGGTGATTGTTTCCTATCTCGTGATCGCGATCATCTTTGTTGCGTCGTTGATTGCCGGAGGATATTCCCTGGTAATCTGCATCGGGCTGCTGCCATTGGTCGCACTGGTGATATGGTGGTTGATCCTGACACGGGATAGCGATAAGCGCAGAGTGGAGCAGAAGGAAGGAAAGCAGGCTTCTCGCTTGTCCTACCGCACTCGCTATGCGATGGCATTCTCAGGACTTGTGATGCTCATGAGCGCGCTTCCAGCGGCGGGGTTCTTTCAAATCGCCAAGGAGTCTGAGTTGAAGCTCATGGTCAAACACGGACAGGTCAGTATCGCAAAAGCCCTTGAGCAGCGGACCCAACGCGTCAAATCGCAGTTCGTTTCTGACAAGGAAGCATTTCGCGATAACCGGCTCGAATCCAATCTGGATGTTTATTCGTCATTTTTCTTCGGCGCTACCCGCTCTGGTCTTCCTGAAGTTCAGTTTGCTGAGACGCCGGGTTTGCTCGACCGCCTGCTTCTGGAGATTCGTCCTCTCTACAATCAGCGCTGCGTTGAGAGCCAGGGCCTGGCCGCCGCCGCATCGTCAGACTCGTTGTGGCGCTGGAAGACGGATAAAGAGGGTCGGCGCATCTTGCTGCTGAAAGACGAGGACGGCAGAAACGGAGACCTGTCAGTTGCGCTCATGTCGGCGACTGCGGCGCCGGAGTTCCCGGATCGCATCGGCAGTTGGATTGGCGTAATCGCTCTGTTGCTGCTGCCGTTCTTGCTTTACGGTCTTGTTCGTTTCGTCCTCCGGCGTTTCTTCCTGCTGGACACGGACCTGCCCGCCTCCGTCGATTTTCATGATGCGAAGTCATCTCGAAGTCATGTATTGGTTTGGTCTCCGATGACGGCCAACGGAGACGCATGGGAAGGCGATCGCGTCTTCGATTTTAGCCGGGTGACTGATTGGCCCGACTGGTCCAAGACTCTACCGGCCAGGGAACAAACCTTCAAGGAACTAAAGCATCGTGTAGTGCTAAGTCACTTCGACCATTATATGAATGATCCGATTGCGAATCGAGAGAAGTTGCTGACGATCGAGCATTTCCTGAAATTTGAAATGACGGTCGTCGTGGTTTCGACGGTGGATCCGTTGAACTGTTCGCTGGCTCCGAAGCGGGTCTTGAAAGACGCAGACAAGAACGGCGCGGGTGAGTCCGCTTCCAAGCCGGATGTGATCAAGACAAAGCAAAATGGCGCGGCAAACTCAAAGATCGAATATGATGGTTCAGCCCCGTCCTCAATCGAGAAGAAAGACGATGATGACGAAGTGAACCCTCCGGAGTTTTATTTACCGCCGGACATTCGGGCTCGATGGACCGCCTTGTTTACGGGATGGGAAACGATCTACGCCGCCGACACCCAAACGGATAAGGTTGGCAGAAATCATGATGACTTCCTGGCTATCCTCAAGACCGAATCGCCATGGCGCTACATCGTGGAAATCGGGAAGGTGCTTGGCAAAAAAGGGAAGCTGCCGGAAAAGATGTGCCACGATCGAGCAAAGATCAACGAGGTAATCAGCCAGGTCGTTGAACAAGGTCGCTCTTATCACCAGTCTGTTTGGGAGTCTTGTTCAGAAGGTCAACGCTGTACGCTTATTAATCTTGCTCAGGATGGAATGCTAAGTCCTAAGAACAAACATTTGCGATTGCTGGTAAAGCGCGGGCTGGTGGTGCGTGATCCGGGTCTGCGTCTGATGGACGAGAGCTTCAGGCGCTTCGTCATCTCGGTAGCGTGCCATGAGGACGTAGAAGGTTGGCGTCAGCAGGAAGGCGGCAGCGCCTGGGAGTTGATGAAAGCTCCGCTCCTGATCATCCTCCTCAGCGTGGCGTTGTTCTTGTTCTTCACTCAAAAGGATTTGTACGATTCGAGCCTCAGCTTCATGTCCGCCGTGACGGCTGGAATCGCGGCGCTGTTCAGGCTTGTAGGACTCTTCCACAAAAACAGAGACGGCGGGAGCGCTATTCAGATTTAGCAAGGGCGCGCCGCTGTTTGCGGCGTGATCGCGTCTCAATTGAACAGTCGCACTCAGAGCAAATGACGGAAGAACTCGCTTTGCTCGTCCTCCTCAGCGTCGCAGTATTTCTGTTCGTGAATCAAATCGAGCTTTATGATTCGTCGATCAGTTTCGTCTACGCGCTGATGGCAGGAATCGCGCCTTGTTTCGGCTGTTCGGGATGTTTCAGAAAGACAAGGCTGGAGGCGCGGCCTGGCGGCTCGAAATCCAGATGAGGCGCCCTGCTCGCGGTTCTTCCGCCTTCTTCCAAAAGAGCGGAGGCGGCTCGATCCATAGTTGTTTTCTGAAAGCCTGCCGCTCCGCGGCTCTCTTGACTTGATCTTCCCAAATCCATAACCTCGAACCGATTCCGCAAAGCTACTTCAGACCAGGAGCAAACATGAGCACTCGTATGTACACTCTGCCCGTCGAGCAGACTCAGTGGCACGTTCCGGGCGTTGGTTCGACTACCATATTCAACTGGGAATACGACGAAGGCCGTGACAAATTGCTCGGTCTCTATGAGAAGGGCAAAACCAAACAATGGAATTCGAATGAGCGGCTTGACTGGTCGCTCGAAGTCGACCTGTCGAACCCTCTGGGCTTCCCCGACTATTACGTTTCGATTTACGGCTCCGACGTCTGGAACAAGATGGATGAGAAGGGCCGCTCGCAAGTGAGGCTTCATCTGGATGCGTGGCGTTTCTCACAATTCCTGCACGGGGAGCAGGGCGCCCTGATCTGCGCGGCAAAGATTGTTCAGACCGTGCCGGACGTCGACTCAAAGTTCTACGCCGCGACGCAAGTGTTCGACGAGGCCCGGCACGTCGAAGTTTACTCCCGCTACCTGCGAGAGAAACTGCAGCTCGCTTATCCGGTCAACATCCATCTCAAGACGCTGCTCGATCAGGCGATCACCGATTCGCGCTGGGACTTCACGTACCTGGCGATGCAGGTGATCATCGAAGGTCTGGCGCTGGCAGCGTTCAATACGATTCGGGACCTGGCGACGGAGCCGCTTGGAAAAGCTCTCACCGCATACGTGATGCAGGACGAAGCTCGCCACGTCGCGTTCGGCAGGCTCGCGCTGCGCGACTACTATCCTCAACTGACCGAGAAGGAAAGAGATGAACGTGAAGAGTTCGCGGTTGAGGCCTGTTATCTCATGCGAGACCGTTTCATGGGCGAAGAGATCTGGGACAACCTCGGACTTGGCGCCGCTGCGTGCGTGGAGTTCGTTCGAGTCTCTCCGTTCATGCAGCAGTACACAAAGATGCTGTTCTCGCGAATCGTGCCAACCATAAAGGACATTGGGCTTTGGGGTCCGCGCATACAAAACGCCTTCGTCGAGATGGGTGTGATCGAGTTTGCCCAAGTCGACGTCGAACAGCTTGGCCACGCCGATGAAGAGGTCGCCGCCGAGTATGACAAACTCCGCGCGGCTCGAGATGCTCACGTCAACAGCGTAATCGCTGAGGCTTAAACAGTGGGGTTTACCACAAAGGCACAACGACACGAAGCTGGAACCGATTTCGGAAATTATGAAGAGAAAGATCCTGATAACCCTGGGTGTGATTCTGTTGCTGCTGATTGGCGCGTTCTTTTTTGTGGTGCCCGCGCAACTTGAAAAGCGGCTGAACGTCTCTCTCAATCTGCCGCCGTACTTGGCTTCCGAACGCGCGGTCGAGCTTCACAAGAAGCTGCTGGTAAGCGATATGCACGCCGACTCTCTGTTGTGGAACAGAGATCTTCTCGAGCGCAGCTCGCGTGGACACGTGGATGTTCCCAGGCTGATCGACGGCAACGTTGCTCTGCAGGCCTTCACGATAGTGACCAAAACGCCTTACGTCTGGAAGATGAACATCGAGCGCAACGACGACACGACCGACAATATCACCATCGTTGCGATTGCCGAGCGCTGGCCGACCTCGACCTGGAGCAGCCTTACTCAGAGAGCGTTGTATCAGGCAAGGAAGCTGCAAGAAACCGCTGCACGCTCCGGTGGCAAGCTCACTGTGATCAAAACCTCAGCCGAGCTTTCGAGCTATCTTGATCGTCGCATAACCGAACCACACATAACCGCTGGATTCCTCGGAATCGAGGGCGCTCATGCCCTCGATGGCAATCTCGACAACATCGATGTCCTGTTCGACGCGGGAATAAGGATGATGGCGCCGACTCACTTCTTCGATAACGACATCGGCGGCTCAGCTCACGGAATCGAAAAAGGTGGATTGACCGACAAAGGCAAAGAAATGATTCGCCGCATCGAGCAGAAGCGCATGATTGTTGATGTGGCTCACGCTTCCGCTCAGACCATCGACGACGTGCTGGCGATCGCCACGCGCCCGGTCTTCGTTTCGCACACGGGAGTGCGCGGCACTTGCGACAACCAGCGCAACTTGAGCGACGAACAATTAAAAGGCATCGCGCGAACCGGAGGAGTAATCGGCATAGGCTACTGGGACACCGCGGTGTGCGGCACGGACGCGAAGGCCATCGCAAAGGCGATTCGCTATGCTGCAAATCTGGTTGGCGCGGATCACATCGGGCTTGGATCAGACTTTGATGGGGCCGTGGTTGAGCCCTTCGACACCAGCGGGCTTGTTCAAATCACCGGCGCATTGATAGCTGAAGGCTTCAGTGATGAAGACATTGGAAAGATAATGGGTCGCAACGTTTTTCGGGTGTTGATACAGAACCTGCCGTGATAGACGAGTGGGTATGAGCCTAATTCGAACGGTAGTTCGTGAACTGCATGTCTATGCCGAAGTCTTCTCCCTTCAGCGCCGTGATCACCTGTTGGAGGGTGTCGCGGTCCTTCCCCGAAACTCGCACGAAATCGCCGTTGATTGAAGCCTGAACCCTGAGCTTTGTGTCCTTGATGAACTTTACTATTTCGCGCGCCTTCTCGATTGGAATGCCCTGCTGAAGCGTAACCGTCTGCCGGACACTGTCCTTTGCGGCGGGTTCGATCTTGCCATAGCTCAGCGCCTTCAACGAGACGCTCCGCTTTATGAGCTTTTGCTGCAGAACGTCATTAAGCGACTTCAGCGTGAACTCACTGGCGGTCGCGAGCACCAGCTTGTGCTCCTTCTCATCGAGCTGTATCTCCGAGTTCGTGCCTTTGAAATCGTACCGTTGGATGATTTCTTTTGTTGCCTGGTTGACGGCGTTTTTGACTTCAGCCATATCAACCTTCGAGACTACGTCGAATGTGTTTTGTTGTGCCATATTCCGGCGTAACTATACCAGCCATCATCTCAATCGACTAATGAGATCGAGCCCTAAATTCTTTGCGAGCTTCGCGGTCCTTTGCTTCTTTGCGTGAAACGAATTTCTCAACGCCGGCAAAACGAATTCTCAACGCAAAGACGCAAAGGACCGCAAAGCTCGCAAAAGATCTTTCACGCCAAATGACAAAGGGCCGCAGTGTGCGACCCTTTGCGAGATCCTGTTGATTTGCTGCGAAACCTGCAAGAACCAAGTTATGAGAACCGAGTTAGCGCCGGTGTTTGGCCAGGTAATACAACGCTCCACCGCCGCCGCCAAGCAGCGCGCCTATTCCGGCGCCCTTGCCACCATGAACTATTCCGCCGATCCCCGCCGCAACCGCTGCCGGTCCTGCTATCGTGAGAATCATGTTTCTGGTCGAGTGGCCTCTACGAGCGGTGTTAACGTAGCGAGTGCCGGCCACTCCGGCGCGTCGCGAGTAGTACGCTCGCGTGACTCGCGTGCGTCCCGAATAGTAAGTGCCGCTTGTAACCGCGCCGGTGGCTGAAGCCGTACAGTCCTGATGCCCGTCGCGATAGCCGGCCTTGTAGCCTTCCTCATAGCCCGAGCGCGACTCACTATCCGTCGAAGCCGTTTCCTTGGCGGCGCTCGAAGATGTGTCATTCGAAGCAACCGCCGACTCTCGCGTCGTCTGAGCGATTTGCTGAGTTTGCGCAAGCGCGGGCGTTGCATCCTTATGAGACCCGCTGGAGAGCACTGCTATTCCGCCAAGCGAGAGTATCACCGCAATCACAGTCGCGATGAAAGTTTTACCGGTTTGTACGTACATAATACATTCCTCCGTCACGCAGTTGCCGTATTTGCTTGATTACAGTCCCGACTCCCGCCTACTACGGCAAGCTGAATGCCGAAACACGGTGGCCGTGCCTCATATCGCTGCCACGGCTTTTTATCCAGAACGTTACGATCGAAAAACACAGTCCCAACGGTGGTTCTTACTGAGCCGAGACTGCCCTCTGGTGATGCGCTGTGTACGGAACTGCGTTGCCTCTGGATCATTCCCGATGCACGGGACGCACGCATCCTGAGTACATGTAAATTCGCAATCGCGCACTTCGGTGTCGCCCGCCTATTCTATTTCGCCTTTGGCTTCACAAACACCGCCGGGACATCCTGATCGCGGACCAGCTTGTTAAAGGCCGGTAGTTCAGTGCGAACGATCGCATCGAGCCTTTGCAACTGCACATCGATTTTCCCTGCGATCTCGTCATAGACGGCGAACGATTGATCGGTCGGCGCCGAATCGGAGCTTGCGACTACGCCGCCGATTGCGGCCAGTTTGTTGTTCAGCTTGATCGGATAGTTCAGCGGGTCCTGACTGCTCTGGTTTTTGGTTTGATAAAGCTCCTCTTCAACCGCCGTGAGTTTGGATTTGAGCGCACTTGCCGAGTCGGCGATCGCCTTGCCGCTGGGCTGCCCTTTCAATCTGTTCGTGATGTCGTCGATCTGCTTGCGAGCATCGCGAATCTGAAGGATGGCTTCGCTGGCCTCGCTGAACTTGTCCCGAATCTTCAAAAGCAAATCGAGTTGTTTTGCGAAATCCGCTTGCGTGGTTTCAAGTCGCGGATCTTTCTTTATCTCCAGGCTCTGAGTCATCGACTTGCCATCGACGGTGAGTTTCACGTGATAGGTTCCCGGCGCGATGCGCGGACCGTTAGTGCTACCGGCCCACATGATCAAGCCGGGGAAGCGAGTCGCGTCGGCGTATCTCAAGTCCCACACAAAGCGATTCAATCCCGTATCAGCCGGAGCGCGACGAGGGCCACCACCTCCGAAGAATCCCTCCTCCTCACTCACGGGTGCCGCGGCGGGTTGTCCCTCGCTTCCCTTGCTCGAAAACTTCTTGATCGACTTTCCGGATCCGTCGAGAAACTCAATCGTGACTTCAGTGTTTGGTTTGTTCTTCAGATAGTAGTAGAGGACAGCGCCTGCAGGTGGGTTCTGACCGGCGGCGCCGCCCCGGCCGCCTCCGCCGCCAAACCCTCCACCTGGCATTCGATAAGCATCCTCAGGTTTGAAGAGATAAGAATCAGCCTTCGCGGCATCCGCGAGCTGATACAGCATTGGCAGATCATCCAGCACCCAGAAGGCACGGCCCTGCGTTGCGGCGACCAGATCCTTCTCGCGTTTGTGAATTGCCAGGTCGGCGATCGGGACCACCGGCAGGTTCAGTTGAAGCGACTGCCAGTTCTCGCCGTCGTCGAACGACACGTAGAGTCCGATTTCAGTGCCGGCAAACAGCAAGCCTCGACGATTCGGGTCTTCGCGAATCACACGCGTGAAAGCATTGTCGGGGATCCCGCTAATGATCTTCTTCCAGGTCTTGCCGTAATCGTTGGTCTTGTAAAGATACGGTTTGAAATCATCCAGCTTGTACATTGTGGCGGCTACGAAGGCGGTGCCCGCGTCGAAAGACGAAGCATCGATCGAGTTGATCTGGACCCATTCGGGCAAGCCTTTTGGGGTGACGTTCTGCCAGTTCTTGCCGCCGTCTCGCGTGATGTGCACGAGCCCATCGTCGGAGCCCGCCCAGATAGTTCCCTTCTCGACTGGAGATTCCATCACGGTGAAGATTGTGCAGTAATATTCAATACTCGTGTTGTCCTTGGTGATCGGGCCGCCCGACGAAGCCTGTCTGGATTTGTCGTTGCGAGTAAGGTCGCCGCTGATCGCCTGCCAGCTCTGGCCTTCGTTGGTTGATTTGAACAACACGTTCGCAGCTGCGTAGAGCGTGTTCGGATCATGCGGTGAGAAGACGATCGGAAAGTTCCACTGGAAGCGATACTTCAATTCGCCCGCGCCCCAGCCCATCGGGTTGTCAGGCCAGGGGTTCACGTTCCGCTCCTGCCCGGTGTGATGATCCTGCCGGGTTATGAGTCCCCCGTACGAACCGGCATACACGATCTCGGAGTCTTTAGGGCTTGGCGCGATCCAGCCGCTCTCGCCGCCGCCTACGTCGTACCAATCGGTTCGGTCGATCGAGCCTTCGGTCGTGCGGCTCGCGATCCTCACCGTAGAGTTGTCCTGCTGCGCGCCGTAGATGTGATACGGGAAATCATTGTCCAGAGCCACCCTGTAGAACTGAGCGGTGGGTTGGTTCTGCAGTGTGCTCCAGCTTCGGCCGCCGTTATAACTAGCCGCGGCGCCGCCGTCGTCACCGATGATCATTCGGGCCGGATCGCCGGGCGCAATCCAAAGATCGTGGCAGTCGCCATGCTCGACGCGGATGCTCGAATAGGTGCGCCCGCCGTCATTGGATTTGTAGAAGCCGGTGTTCAGCACGTATACCGTGTCCGCGCTTTTCGGGTCGGCGTAGATTCGCGTGTAGTACCAGGCGCGCTGTCGAAGATTCCGTTGCTCGTTGAGCTTCGCCCACGTCTTACCTGCGTTGTCGGAGCGAAACACGCCGCCCTCATCAGCTTCGACGATCGCCCAGACTCGATCGGGACTTGCCGCCGATACCGCGAGACCAATATTGCCGATCGTTCCCTTGGGCAGACCTTGATTGCGGGTGATATCGCTCCAAGTGTCACCGGCATCGGTAGACTTGAAGATGCCGCTGCCTGGCCCGCCGCTCTCCAAAGTCCACGGCTGGCGATACACTTCCCAGAGCGCAGCGTAGATTGTATTCGGGTTGTTTGGATCGAGTATTAGATCGGTTGCGCCGGCCTTGTTGCTTCGATAGAGCACCTTCTGCCAGCTCTTGCCGCCATCGGTCGAGCGAAACACGCCGCGTTCGTCGTTTGGCCCGAACACATGCCCCAGAGCCGCGACGTAGACGATATCCGGATTGCGCGGATGCACTCGAACGCGCGCTATTTGCCGGGTGTCTGCCAGTCCCACGTGTTTCCAGGTCTTGCCCGCATCCGTCGATTTGTATACTCCGTCGCCGTGCGAGACGTTTCCACGAATCGGCGATTCACCCATTCCAACATAGACGACGTTTGGATCCGACTCCGATATCCCAATTGCGCCCACTGAACCGGTCTTGAAAAATTCGTCGGAGATCGGCTCCCAATTGATGCCGCCATCTGTAGTCTTCCACACACCGCCGCCGGTCGCGCCGAAATAGAAAACATTAGGCTGCGACGTGACCCCCGCAACCGCTGTTGAGCGGCCTCCGCGGTATGGACCGATACTGCGCCACTGAAGTCCCTTCAGAAGACTCTGATCGTATCCTTTCTGCTGAGCGTGAATTGCTGTGTGCGCGGACATCAATATGCCAAGAAAAAGAACCCGCAAGAGGATCCGAACGTGCCCTGATCCATTAGTGGAAGTCATAGCATTGCTCCTTGGGTTTCAAAGGTATCAAGTCAAATCGCCGGCTACCGGCAGTTTGGGATTGGACCACTGGTATGCTGCGGGTGATGTCTTATCACGAGGAGGCTGAGCGTTTCAATCGTAAGGCTGAGCGGCGGATAGATGGATGGAGGCGGTTGGGAAAAAATTGGGCCGGCTGTGCGATGGGAGCACGCCGGCCCGCAGCTTACGGAGGAGTGACCTTCTGATGCTTACGGTTGCGCAGGGGGCTTCGTATCAGCGGGTTTGCCGTCGGCGTCGCGTCGCTTCAGCGTAGGCTTGTCTTTTGGCTCTTCACCCGTGGTAGTCGCCGGCGCATTTGGATCATCGCTTTCCTTGCGTCGCTTGAGGGTCGGCCGCTTCGGTCCGGTCTCCCGGTTTCCCGATGCGTCAATCGCCTTGGAGTTCGTGATCGCAAGGAGTCGGGATTTCACTTTGTTGAACTCCGACGTGCTGACGGTGTACTCGTCACGGTCAGGAAACCTGGCCAGCAGATCGTGAACCTTGGCAATTCGGTCGGGCGTCGGAGGATGAGTGCCGAACAATTTCGATAGCGTGCCGGGTTTGTGCTTCTCTTTTTTCTCGAGTTTCTCGAAGAAACTCAGGAAATTGTTCGGGTCGTAGCCGGCCGACCAAAGGTATTGCGCGCCAAGCTTGTCGGCTTCCGTCTCCATGCCGCGGTTGAACTTGAGGAATGTCAAAGGCACGCCTATCTGCGCAGCCTGGTAAGCAATATAACCAAGACCGCCGGTCATGAAAATCAGTGGAATCATCGCGTAGTTGGCAAGCGTAGCCTTCGAGGCTTGCTCGACACCGTGCCGCGCAGCGACGTGACCGATCTCGTGGGCCATGACTCCAGCAAGCTCAGCTTCGGTGTCCGCCGCCAGGATCGCCCCTTTGTTGACGAACAGAAAGCCTCCCGGTAAGGCGAAGGCATTTACGTCGTCGGAGTCCAAAACCTTGATAGTAAACGGAACCTTGGAGTCCGAGTGCAGGGCAAGATTCTGGCCGACGCGGTTCACGTATTCGACCACGACCGGATCTTCAATGAACTTGCCCTGGCGATCGACGTCAGACGCAAGCTGACGGCCCATCGCGACTTCTTTATTGAGAGAATAGAAATTAATCTGATGCTTGTTGATATCGCGCTTGCCTATCAACAAGGGATTCTCATCGTCGGCGAGCTTGCCCTTCGCCGCCGGCGCTGGGTTATCGGCCGCGGCTGGCTTGTTGTCGGCAACCGGCTTCTTATCGTCCTTATTGGCGGCAAGCAGCGTAGCCGGAAACCCAATCATCGCCGCAAGCACCAACACCGTAGCGCGCTTGAATCGCATATTCTTCATGTGGACTCCTGTTGTGAAAACTTCTGACTGGAAGAACTCGCCGGGGCTTACTGCCCAACTCTCCGGCGAACTCTCTGGCGTTAGCTTATCACAGGCTCCGCAACTTACTCACGCGCTCCTCTGCGCATTCCTGCGGAACGCTGGAAAGCTAAGCAACTTTGGCGCGGTCATTATAACGCTCGACACATTAGAAGCGTATTAGGAATGAATTATAAAGCGTTAATTCGCGGAGCCTACCGCACGCTTGCAAGTTTGCTTCGCCAGAGTTCTTCCGTAACGAAGTGGCCGCGCACCAAATCGACGCCAAGAGCCGAACCGTGCGGCGGACGCAGAGTGAGAGATGCGTTGGAGGTTGCTTCGAGCCAGATTTGCCGATTGCCTGTCAGAACCAGAACTGCCTTGTCGCTGGTCCAAAAGGGAGTCTGTTGAAGAGCTTCGACGCGAGTCGCGAGTTGACTCAAGGCCTGATCGAGTCCGTCGTTTCGGGCCAAAGGTGAGTAGGCCGCAACATCAAAGTGAACCGCGCTGTCCTCTTCTCCCCGATCGCTTTGGTCGGCCATCACCGACGCCAGCTTCTCGAAAAGCTCGAGCGAGCCGGTGCCTATTACGTCGGCGAACTCGGAAAGATAAGCGGCGAGGCTCATCTCATATTCCGCTTCGAGATACAGAGCGGACGCGCCAATGCCCTCATGGATTCCGCGAAGCCGCACGTCGCGGCTGTGTGGATGAGTGAGATGAAACACACACAAGTGCGAAATGATAACGGCCCAGACATCGCCACCCACCCGGCCCTCGACCAATAATTGCGCAACCGGCTTCCCGATGCCGACAAAGACTTCCTCGAGTGACGCGCGATCCTCAATTCCATCCATTGCCATGTCAACCCATTCGGCCCACGCATCGGCAAGCTTCACGCCCCCGAACTTCACATCGCGCAGCCTCGCGCCGGTGAGATTGCATCCGCTTAAGTCGGCGCCCGCCATGTCCGCGCCGCGCAGGTCACAGGACTTTAGACTGCTGCCCGAAAGATCAGCGCCTGCCAAATTCGCATTGACCAGACAACATCCGTCGAGGCGAACGCCCGACAGATTCGAGTATGAGAGATCGGCGTCTTCAAGCGACGCTCCGGCCAGATTGCTGCCGGCCATCTGAGCCATCCGCACAAAAGCGCCTGTCAGATTTGCGCCGCTCAAGTCGGTTTCATTGAGGAAGGTCCCCACCATATATGCGCCCGCCAGTTGCGCGCCCTGAAGGTTTGCGCCGGTGAGGTCGGAACCGCTGAGATCCGCGCGGCTCAGATCGGCATTTTTCAGGATCGCGCCAATCATGCTCGACTCGATCATGTTCGCGCCGACCAGGGTCGCTTCGCTGAGGATTGCGCCGCTGAGAAAGCACCCTGCTAATCGCGCTTCTCTGAGGTCCGCGCCGTTCAGGTCCGCCATTCTGAGATTGGCTTCCGCAAGATCGGCGCCCGACAGGTGCATGCCGGACAGGTCAGTGCGCACGAGGTTTGCGCCGCGGAGTCCTTCGCCGCGAGCGATTCGGTCGAGTATGTCGCTTCTTGATAGCTGGGGCATCCAGTCTTCCTAAGAGTCTTCTAAAAGGACTTCCTCATGCAGGCAAGGCGCACGACGTCCGCTGTTTAGTGCTATCGCCGGGGGGCGGATTCGTGGGGCGGGGTGCAAGACAGGGCTACAGTTTCCCTCGATTCACCGTTTTATGTTATCCGCGACCGGAAGGTGAGTAAATACAAATCTCGTTGGGGAGAGTGTTGAAGCTGAGGAGCCGCACCTTTCAACACCCGGGCGCGCGGCTTATCCCGGTTTTAACTCGAGCCATTTCCTGGATCTCTTCGGCGAGTTCGAGAGTGCGTCGAGCGGCCTGTCGCGACACCTGTTGCTCGTTATCCGTCGCTGCGTATCGAGCCAGAAGCTCGCGACCAAGGTCGTGATGACGCTGCTCATCGGGCTGAATAACTTCCCGATAAAGGCGGGCGGTCTCATGGTCGCCGCGCGATTCGCAAAAGTCGATGAAGCATTGGTTTCTGACAAGCGCGATCCCTTCACGTGTGAACTGACCAGCCGCAACACGAGCGGCGGTGCTCTGAAGTTGCCGGAGGTATTCGTAAAGCGCGGAGTAGCCGCCCTCTCGCGGATCGAGCTTCTCGACATCAACCCCGAGAGCCGCAAGCCGCTCAGCGATCAGCCGGTAGTGCTTGGCTTCATCGCCGACTTGGCGCGCGAATGCGAGCTTCACATCGAGCTCCGAGGTCGTTGTCATCCAGACAGCGGCTATCTCGCTCGCTTCAAGCTCATTCTTGAGTGCGACGCGCAGAAGGCGTTGGACCGTTAGATCCTGAGGCGCTTCACCGGCGGCGCTGAGCTGACCGAGCCGCTCGAGCGTCACTCGATTCTCTTCTTGAAGTTGCGTTACGAATTCGTCTCCGGTGATTGCGAAAGCCCGGTCTGTTGACATCTTAAACCTCGTAGAACGATTGAAATTATACCAGACCAGCCTTGCTGGAAAAAAAGCGCGCGGTGCGGAAAGATTGACCGGCAACTCCGCCTTACCATAATATACGGCCTCAAATCATTACTGAGGTTTAAGACTATGGTCGAAGCCGGCCCAGCCGACATTCAATCAAAAGCGATACAACCGGGTACTCAAACGACCGGCCAATACAACTCTCTCTTACCGGGACAAACAGTGTGCACGGTTAAGAACGAAAAGGGCGAGAAGTGTCAGGCCCACGTCAAACAGTGGCTGACGGCTCCCCCTGAAGTCGTAAGCAAGGCGGCGCCCGGTAACACGATTCATCGCTGCCAGCGCTGCTACACAATCTATGAGGGTCCGCCACAAGAGTTCCTTCATCCAACCGTGAAACCATGAGCGGGCGACTGTTACGCCAAAAGGAACGTACCCATGAAAACCCGAATACGAATAACGGCCATAAGACTTCTGACGACGGTTGCGCTATTTGCAGCAATGACCGTCTGCGTTTGTGGCGCAGAGAAACCAGCCAAAGCCGATGGCAAAACGAAGGAAGCGAAGGCGCCGATGCTTAAACACGAATACGCCGATGTTAATGGAGTTCGCCTGCATTATGTGACCGCGGGCAAAGGGAAGTTGATCATGTTCGTTCACGGCTTCCCCGAGTTTTGGTACGAGTGGAAAAATCAGCTCGCGGAGTTTGGGCGCGACTACCAGGCGGTCGCTCCGGACATGCGAGGCTACAATCTTTCCTCCAAACCCCCTGAGGTCGACCAGTACCAGGTGAAGTATATGGTGGAGGACCTGCGAGCGCTCGCCGAGAAGCTGGGTCACAAAAAGTTTATTCTTGTAGCGCACGATTGGGGCGGCGCCATCGCGTGGGCATTCGCCATAGCTCACCCCGACTATCTCGAAAAACTCGTAATCATCAACGCGCCGCATCCGGGTGTCTTCCAGCGCGAGCTGCGCGACAATCCGGCGCAGCAAAAAGCCAGCGGCTACATGTTGATGTTTCGCAGTCCGCAAGCGGAGCAGACTCTTTCGGCGAACAACTACTCAATGCTTGTACAAGTTGTTTTGGGTGAAGGCCTGAAGAACGGCGTTTTCACCGAAGAGGACAAGAAAGCTTATATTGAAGCGTGGTCACAGCCTGGAGCTCTCACCGGGGGATTGAACTACTATCGCGCGGCGCAGGTCGGGCCTCCCTCCGAGGCCGGCAAGCCGCCAGTAAACTTTGCCGCCGCGCTGCCCTCGCTCGAAGTAAAGGTCCCGACGCTGGTGATCTGGGGCGAGAAAGACACCGCTTTGCTGACCGGCAATCTGGAAGGCCTGGATAAGTTCGTGCCGGCTCTGACCATCAAACGCATACCGGACGGAACGCATTGGGTCATTCACGAGAAGCCGGCGATCGTCGACGGATACATTCGCGAATTCATCAAGAGCAAGTAACCAGCTCGAGAGCGTAAGACCGGTCTTGCCACAAAGACACTAAGACACGAGGCATCCACAAAGAAAGCCTTTGAGGAGGCTTCGTGTCCTGGTGCCTTAGTGGCGAGATTCTTCTCAACACACTATTACCCCAGGACGTGAATCTTAACTGTTGACGCTCATTTCGACGCCGTGCTATCTTCGACACCCGACGAAACGAATCAGTCTTTTGAAACGCAGGAGACTCACCCTCCGGCATACTCGGCCCGAGCCCCTGATTCAGGTTGGTCAATAAGACATTGTGGGAAGCTATTTCGAAGGTCCGCCGTGCATAAAGGCGACTCGCTCTTGTTGCTTGAACAAGTAGTGACCCGGTTGTTACCGAGTATAGAAAAGTCCCCGAAGTAAATAGTCAAACTTTTTGCGTGTACCCGGCAATCTTATTGCAGCGCCAGAAGCGAAGCGCGGCTGATGCGCTGAATGAGTTCGAGCCACAGAATTGATTTGGCAGGCCCCTATTTTCCCCGACTAAATTGGCGATGCGGTGCCGCGGTAGCCCGGGGAAGTCAATTACCCTCGCGTAGAACGGTGTCTTGCTGCGTGCTGCATTCCGGTGAAAGACACGCGTGCTCTTAGTCAGTCGGATTTGAATCTCAAAGCAGATAGGATGGGCCATGAAACAAATGATCCTTCGCCTCTATTCAAAACGCACTCTGGCGTTACTTGTGATCCTGAGCTTACCGGGCATCGGGTTGTCCGTAGGAAATACTACTGCGGCGAGTCCTCAGAAAGCGTCGGGACCGGTCGGTAGAATCACCGCGGCCGCCGCTTCCCCGCTACCTGAATTCTCGGATGTGCCTACCAACAACCCTTTCTACACCGAGATCAGCAATATTGCTTACCGGCAAATCACGGTAGGCTGCGGTGGCGGCAACTACTGCCCCAACGACCCTGTGACGCGAGCTCAGATGGCGGCGTTTATTATGCGATCGCTGGGCGAGTTTGATCCGCCGCCGCCGGCTCAACAGCAATTTACCGACGTGCCGCCAAGCAATCCGTTCTATGCGTTTATTGACAGACTGGCTACGCTCGGAATCACCGTCGGCTGCGGTGGCGGCAACTACTGTCCCAATGATTTCGTCACACGGGGCCAGATGGCGGCGTTCATCATGCGCGGCGTCGGGATGTTCAATCCACCGGCGCCGGCGACTCAGAGATTCACCGACGTCGCGCCCAACAATACGTTTTTCGCTTTCATCGATCAAATGGCTTTGAGAGCAGTAACCGCCGGCTGCAGCGCCACAACTTATTGTCCAAACGACTTCGTGACGCGAGCTCAGATGGCGGCGTTTCTCGTCAGAGGTTTCGGTTTGCTTGATCCCGGTCAGGCGCCCAGCTCGTCGGCCAACGCTGTCCGATTCCTCGAGCAAGCAACCTGGGGCCCGTCGAACGCGGACATAACGCACCTCCAGACCGTTGGCGTTCGCGCTTATCTCGATGAACAGGAAGCGGCAACCGAAACCAGTTACCCGACGCTGCCGCTTCAGCCGTCGACTATTCCTGCCGCCTGCGATTCGATATGCCAGCGAGACAACTACTCAATGTACCCACTGCAAAATCAATTCTTCTTGAACGCCCTTTACGGACAGGACCAGTTGAGACAGCGAGTCGCGTGGGCCTTGCATTCGATCTTCGTCGTGTCGGGCCGCGACATGATGCAACCGAGCTGGATGGCGCCTTATCTGCAGATATTCTCGACCGAAGCATTCGGAAACTATCGCAACATACTTGGGAAAGTCACGCTCAATCCCGCGATGGGCGACTATCTCAACATGAGTACCAGCACGAAGTTCAACCCGAACGAGAACTACGGTCGCGAGGTCCTTCAGCTCTTCTCAATCGGCCTATACAAGCTGAATCTCGATGGCACGCAGCAGCTCGATATGCAGGGCAATCCGACACCGACCTACGATCAAACTGTGGTGACAAACTTCGCGAAGATCTTCACCGGATGGAGACTCGCGACGCAGCCCCAACCCGGCGTGCCCAACTACATCGATCCGATGGTGCTCAATCAAAGCAACCACGACATCACGGCAAAGACATTGCTCGACGGATTGGCGGTGCCGGCCGGTCAAGCGGGGACCGTGGACTTGAATGCGGCGCTCGACAATATTTTCAATCACCAGAACGTCGGGCCGTACATTTCACGAGCGCTGATTCGCAATCTGGTCACCAGCAATCCAAGCCCCGCCTACGTCGCGCGCGTCGCAGGCGTGTTCAACAATGACGGCTTAGGAGTGCGCGGTAATCTGAAAGCGGTAGTCGAAGCGATCCTGCTCGATCCGGAAGCACGTGGGGACGGCAAGAGCGCACCGAACTATGGTCACCTGCGCGAGCCGGTGCTGTTGATGAACAATGTGCTGCGGCTCTTCGACGCCAAATCGTTCGACAGAACGCAGAACAGCGACGGCTATCTCAACCCGCAGCTTACACCTATGGATCAGGACGTGCTGAAGCCTCTGACGGTCTTCAGTTATTATCCAGCCGATTATCAGGTCCCCGGAACCAGCGTGACCGGACCGGAGTTCGGGATCCTGTCTACTTCCTCGTCGTTAAAGCGAGCGAACTTCATGAACACGATTGTGTTCTCTGGCCTCACCGCCAGCCCACCAGACCGGCCTAAAGGCACCGCCATTGATCTGACCGGTCTTCAGGCCCTGGCCGGAAATCCACAGTCGCTGGTTGATGAACTGAACCGCACGATGATGCACGGCACGATGTCGGCTCAAATGCAGACCAGCATCGTGACCGCGGTGAATGCGGTTTCAGCTTCGAACCCGTTAAAACGTGCTCGGACGGCTTTATATCTGGTCGCGACCTCGTCGCAATATCAGGTGGAGAAATAAGATGAAATACTCACGAAGAACTTTCTTGCGCAGATCCGGATACGCTTTGAGCGCGGCGGCGCTCGCGTCGCAATTCAAAGGCCTCGGTGTGATCAGCGCGCTCGCGCAAAAGAATGCGCCAACCGACTACAAAGCGCTCGTCTGCGTCTTCCTCTCCGGAGGTAATGACCCCAACAATATGATTGTGCCCCTGGACGCGACCGGGTATGGAAACTATTCATCTGCTCGCAACTCGTCGGGGCTTGCGCTGGCGTCGGGCAGCCTGCTGCCCATCACCCCGCCAAGCATAGGAACTCAATTCGGACTTCATCCGAGCCTTTCTCCTGAAGTCGCGACACCCACGGCAATGCCCGGACTGCTGCCGTTATGGACTGGCGGCAAGTTGGCGGTTGTGTGCAACGTTGGACCGCTTGTCTATCCGATGACTCGCACGACGTATCAGAACAACTCCGTTCAAAAGCCCTATCAGTTGTTTTCGCATTCGGATCAGGTGACGCAATGGCAGACCTCGAGGGCGGACACGCAAATACAGACCGGCTGGGGCGGGCTTACTGCCGATTACACACTGGCCTTCAACAACGGCGTTGCCTTCCCGACGATCACTTCGATCGCCGGAACGAGCGCCTTTGCGACCGGCATAACAACGCGACCTCTGATCATTAACGATGCCCGAACGACGCTTCCCAACGTGCTCAAGCTCGAAGGCTTCGGCGCGGCGGCCGATGAAATCGCGAGGAAGAATTCGATGACCGAGCTTCGAACATTTGACCTCTCGAACATACTCGGGGCCGCGACGAGCGACACAGTGCAGGACGCGATCAATATCAGTGGGGCATTCAGCGTTGATCCGACTCTCACCACCGTCTTTCCTAATACAGGGCTCGGGAATCAGTTGAAACAGGTGGCGAAAGTCATGAAGCTAAACCAGACCTCGGCGCAGCTCAGTCTCAATCGTCAAATCTTCTTCTGTTCCATAGGGGGATTCGACACGCATCAGAATCAGCTCACCGCTCAGGTAAGTCTCTTCACCCAACTGAGTCAGGCGATGAAGGCGTTCTACGATGCTACGGTTGAGCTTGGAATCGACAACCTGGTGACCACTTTCACGCTATCGGACTTCGGCAGAACGCTACAGCCGTCCGGCACTGGTTCAGCCGTGGTCGGCTCTGATCACGGCTGGGGCACTCATCAGTTCGTGATGGGGAGCGCAGTGAGCGCTGCGGATTTCTATGGCGTACCGCTGGCGGGTGGCTCGGGTGGCAACGGGACCGTATTTCCGACGCTGGTCGAGGGCGGCGCCTACGACACGGACAACAGGGGCCGCTGGATACCGACTGCTTCGGTCGATCAATATGCTGCGACGCTCGCCTCGTGGTTCGGGCTGGCTCCGGCGGATACGGCGAGCGTCTTCCACAATCTGTCGCACTTCGCGTCTTCCAACCTGGGATTTGTCTAATCGAGGCGCGGCTGGTAATAATCTGTGAGCGCGTTTCGACGGACAAATGGATAGGAAGAAAAAGTTACTCAAGCTAGCGATCGCCGGTGTGGCGATCGCTTTGTTTGTGGTTCAGGCACTTTCGGGCAGAAGCGTTCGCGCCTTTGTTAGCGGCCCGCCGGCGTCGCATACGGATGCGCCGGGCGAAGGAAACTGCACCGAATGTCACACAACCTTTGCGCTCAATAGTGGCAACGGCAACGTAACCATCATCGGCTTGCCGGACACCTATACACCCAATCAGCTGGTACCGGTGACGGTGACCGTCAATCATCCGAACGGATTTCTCTACGGCTTCCAGGCAACCGCACTCGATTCAATGAATCACCCGATCGGCACGCTCAATGTCATTGACCCTACAAACACACAGGCGATCACGGGCATCGTCAATAGCGAAACGCGCACTTACATCGAGCAGACGATGGATGGAGCCATGCCAGTCGAGTTCAATCGTCGCAGCTTCACGTTTACGTGGACGGCACCGGCCAGCAACGCGGGACCAGTCACTTTTTACGCCGCCGGCAACGGGGCAAATGGTGACCAGGACAACACCGGCGATCACATCTACACCACCCAGGTAACAACCGGATGCGCGGTTAGTTTCGACTCTTCCAGCCAGAGCTTCGCCGCCGCCGGCGATACCGGGTCTTTCAACCTGACCGGGTCGGGGTGTGCCTGGAATGCCCTCAGCCATAATGATTGGATCACGGTCACATCGGGTTCGAGCGGCACCGGCAACGCAACGGTCGGTTATTCGGTTGCGGCTAACAACACCGGCGATCCTCGCAGCGGCACGATAACGGCCGGAGCTCATACGTTCACGGTTTTCCAGGGCATGGAGTTTCCCGATGTGCCCGCCAGCAATCCGTTCTACACCGAGATCGGCAAGCTTTCCGCGAGAGGCGTAACGCTGGGCTGTGGAAGCGGGTTCTTCTGTCCAGACGATCCGGTGACCCGCGAACAGATGGCTGCGTTCATCCTTCGTGCGACGGGTGAGTTCAATCCACCGGCTCCTCCGACGCAGCGGTTCAACGACGTCCCGCCGGCAAATGTCTTCTACAAATTCATAGACCGCCTGGCCGAGCTGCAGATCACGCTTGGCTGTACGTCGGATCACACTCTGTACTGTCCGCACGATCCGGTCCTTCGCGAGCAGATGGCGGCATTCATCATCAGGGGTTTGGGAGAGTTCAATCCGCCCACACCACCCAGCCAGCGCTTCACAGACGTGCCGGCGTCGAATGTCTTCTACAATTTTATCGATCGCATGGCCGTGTTGCAGATCACTCTGGGATGCACGCCCGATCACACGCAGTATTGCCCGTCAGCTCCGGTTACTCGCGCGCAGATGGCCGCCTTCCTTGTGAGAGCATTTCAGCTGTAGGTAACCGCTCCGCTCATCCACAGATCAAACGTTGGGGAGAACAAGAGCGACTCTGGGAATGACAGTTCGGGAAGGTGGGCTTGCCTCCGCTGCTTCCCTTGGAGAACTAATCCGGCGGGGGCAAGCCCACCCTTCCCGACCTTTCATTGTTCTGAGTTTTAGCGATGACGCGAGAGTGTATGAATCGTCACTTTTTGAGCGCGCTCTTCAGGTTCAAGTTTCTAATCAACCGGTGCAAGTAATTTGGGTGGACGCCGAGGGCTCGGGCCGCGTCGGTGTAATTGCCGCCCGCCTGCGCAACCGCGTCGATTATGAGCCGGCGCTTCAGCTCGTTTATCGCCTCATGATATTTGGCGTGTTCGGCGGTCTTGGGATGATCGGTCACTTCGTTTTCCGTGAGTGATTCGGGAAGATCCTCGGCCAGGATGATATCCGTCGACCCAAGCACGACCGCTCGCTCGATCGCGTTCTCGAGTTCGCGGACATTGCCGGGCCAATCGTAATCCATCATACGTCGGTGTGCGTCTTCCGAGACTCCTGAGACGTGACGCTTGCATTGCCGGCTGAACTTGGCGATGAAGTAGCTGGCCAGGAGCGGCACATCTTCGAGTCGCTCCCTGAGAGCGGGCATTGTGAGCTGAACAACATTAAGCCGGTAGTAAAGATCCTGGCGAAAGCTGCCGTCGCGCATTGCTTCTTCGAGATTTTTGTTCGTCGCCGCAACAAGTCGAATGTTCGTCTTGATCGTACGCGTCCCACCGACGCGCTCGAACTCGCGCTCCTGCAACACGCGCAACAGCTTCGCCTGAAGTTGAGGGGCGAGCTCGCCGACCTCGTCCAGGAAGAGCGTGCCTCCGTCGGCGATTTCAAGCTTGCCTTTCTTTTGAGCGACAGCGCCTGTGAAGGCGCCCTTCTCGTGACCGAACAGCTCGCTCTCGAGCAAAGTTTCCGACAGCGACGCGCAGTTGATCGCTACCAGAGCCTGGTTGGCGCGCGAGCTGCCCTGGTGAATCGCTCGCGCTGCCAATTCCTTTCCGGTGCCATTCTCACCCAGAATCAAAACCGTGGAATCGGTTGGGGCAACTCTGGCGATGAACTGGTAGACGCTTCTTATCCGCGCGCTCTCGCCCACCATGTTTTGTTCCAGCTGCAGCGTGTCTTTGAGCAGCAGGTTTTCATTCTGCAATCGCTCGGCGCGGCGCGCGTTTTCGAAAGCCACCGCTGCAACCGAGGCCGCGGCTGTCGCGAGCTGTAGATGATCCTCGTCAAAGCCCGCGGCTTGATCGCTCGTTCCGAGATAAAGAACTCCAAGCGCCTTATCAAAGAGCGTCAACGGAATGCAGAGAAGTGAACTCGTTTCGCTTGCAACCAGACTCTGAGCGCCGCCGAAGTCTTCGTTTCCGGCAACATCGCTGCTTAGAATCGCGACTCGCTCACGGAGTACTCTTCGCACTACGGTAGCGCTGATGTGCAGCGTTTGCGCGTGTCCCGGTTGCTTTCTGAGCGCAAAAATAGAGTTCGGGTCAACGCCGTCATCGGACGTCAGCACAATTGCGCCGAACTCAGCCGGGATCACTTCAAACAGCAGTTCCAGCAGCCGCTGCTTTAACGGTTCGACGTCGCGGATCGAATTGACCGCCGTGCTTATCTTCAGTAGCGCGTTCAGGTCGCGAGTCATCCGTTGGGAATCGGGCAACTGCGCAAGCACGCGCTCTGGGTTCAGGTACAGCGCATCTTCGACACGCAGCCGGATGGTAGATCGAGCGCCAAGCTCCCCCTCGTCGAGTTCAACTGCGCTCGAGGGCTGCGAGTCCTCGCCGTCTTCAAGCAGGAATACAAACAACGAATCTCCGATCTTGATCTGATCGCCGTGCTCGAGCACCCGCTCGTTTACCGGCACGCCATTAACAATTGTCCCGTTGAAGCTGTCCAGGTCGCTCAACCTGAAGCGATCCGCTTCGGACGTGATGAGGCAGTGCCGGCGGGACATCGACAGATCCGCGATTGGAAGCGCGTTGGACGGGTCGCGACCTATCGATACTTCCGCTTCATTTAGCTCGAAGGTCGTTCCCTTCAACGGTCCTGCGATGGCTGCGAGTCTCGGCGTCATAACTTTGATTCAAAACTTCTGAGGATTCGCGATGCAGTATATGTAAGCCCCTGGCGCTGCCGCAAACGTCATGCTATCCGATTGGTTAGCAACGACTATCCGATCGGTTAGCCTGCCCACATCGCTTCGACGCGGCGTCATTTTCGCGACGAAGCAAACCGGGCAAGCTATCTCAAATTAGGCCAATGAGTTCAGCAGGTCCGTATCAACGCGCTGTGGTGTGTTCACACCCTGGCACGTCGATTGTCATCGTGATGGCAGCGGCCGATCAGGAGCCGCGAGTCAAGGCCGACAGATAAAAGGAGAGATATCATGAAAACGAGAATGATCTTTTTTACTTTGATGATAGCTTCGTTCGTCACTGTTCAACAGGCAATGCCCGGCGCCGCCGTTGCTGCGCACAACACATCAAGAGGCGGTTGGGCGGGCGTTATCACGCTCACGGGAAGAGCCCAAACCGCTATGAGCGCGAATGGAAGTCTCAGCGCCCAACCATTACAGACCGAGGCAAAGACACTTGATTTCACTACTATCAGTGTTTGCGATTCTTGCTCAACCCAGCCGATTGGGATCAGCAACAAGGGCGTGGTCACTGGCGGGTATTTTGACGCCGGAGGTAACCCGCATGGTTTCTTGCTGACCAAGAGCGGAAGCTATGTCACGTTCGATGTCCCGGGCGCGCTTTTTCTGGAGGCTGGACGAAGTAATCCTTCCGGCTACATTGCAGGTGACTTCGTTGCCGAGGACGGAATTGACCGGCCGTTTGTTCGGAATCCGGATGGCAGCTTCGATCTCAGGGCAGGGTTTGCCGGCGCTTCGGTCACCTATGCAATTGACATCAACAGTCGCGGGGACCTGGCAGGAAGCTACACTCTTGATCCGGACGCGGCAAACGGGTTCACAGGCTACGTGATGCGGGGCTCCAGGTTCATCGCGACTTTCTCGTATCCTGAAGCGAATGTTACTAACACGTATGTCCTGGGTCAGAACGAATCGGGCGCGATAGTCGGCTCTTACAAGACGACGACTGCGGACGAAGAACACGGGTTCCTGCGGACCGCTCACGGCAAGTTCAAGCAGATCGACTATCCGGGATCTCTACAGACCGAGGCATTCGGGATAAACGACGCAGGAGATATTGTCGGAAGATACCTGGACGCCGGCGGGGTCAATCATGGATTTCTGCTGAGCGACGGCGACTTCACCACGTTCGACTCCGCGGGTCCGAACACGTTTGCCTGGGGGATCAACTCAAAAGGCAACATCGTAGGCTGGGCCTTCCCCACCGCCTCCGATGGCTTCATAGGATTCAAGCTGCTTAAGGCTAACTGAGACTTTCCGGCGGGCTTCCGTCGCAGAAGAACTATCAGGTGAATCAAGCATCGTGGCGCTGGCCCGGGTTCGAACTCGGGCCAGTACTGCTTTAAGGTGAAGTTGATTATTGCCTGATCAGTGTATCGGCGTCGGCGATCGTCAGAGCAGACAAGGATTGTGGCGCACAATCGCGAATGGCGGGTATCAACTCTCGCTGAAGCTCGGCCATAGAGGCGAATCGATCTTCGCGCCTTTTTGCCATGCATTTCTGCAAGACCGCATTCAACCTCCGCCCTTCGGTGGAATCATCGGCAAAGTGAAACGGCTCGTGGACAACCGAGCGCAGAAGTTCAGCGTATGTCTTTCCGGTAAACGGGCGCCTCCCGGTCAAAGCCTCGACTACCATAACCCCAATCGCGAAGATGTCGCTGCGCTCATCCACGTCTTCGCCTGAAAGCTGTTCGGGCGACATATACCCGAACGTGCCGAGCACCGTTCCGCGAGCGGTCATGGTTTTCTGGTCCGAGAGGTCCAGCTGCAGAACTTTCGCGAGTCCGAAATCAAGTATCTTTATGAGCGAAGATTCATTCTCGGTTTTTGATATCAGAACATTCTCGGGTTTCAGGTCGCGATGAACGATTCCGGATTTGTGAGCTGCCTTTATTCCTTCAAGCACCTGGCCAAACCATTCGGCGGCAACGGCCGGTGCAATCACCTGTTCCCTCTCAATTGCCGAGCGCATGTTGAATCCGTTCACCATCTCCATCACAAGGTAAGCGCCTTCTGCTCCGGTGACTCCATAGTCGTAAACCGTGATGATGTTCGGATGATTCAATCTTGCAGACGCGCGAGCCTCGCGATCAAACCGGCGCATGGCTGACCGGTCGCCGAACATGCTTCCAAGCATGATCTTGATAGCAACCTTTCGATCGAGCCTCAAATCCTTCGCTTCATACACTGCACCCATTCCGCCTTTTCCGAGCAATCGATCCAATCGATATTTTCCTTCGATCGTGCGCTCGACCGGCAAGGACAGCTCGAGCTCGGTATGGTCGGTCTCGCAGAATTCGGCAGAGCTGTCGAAGCAAGCGCCACATGCCGGGCACTCCCTCACCAGATTGATCGCCTGATCTTCCAGGCGGGCAAGCACCTCGCGCTTGATCTTGCGCTCTTTGTCGACACGGTCCTTCAGCCAGACGTTTTCGTAGACGATTGCCATTTGAGTCGCGATTATCTCGAGCAGCTTCCGATCGCCCGGCGCATAAGGCTCTTCGGATTTCTTCTCGGCGAGCAATAACAAACCAACCAGAGCGCCGTCGGTGCCATTCATCGGGACGATCAAACTTATATCGAGCCCGTCCAGCCAGTCCTTCTCATCTTTAGGCAGGAGGTCCTTGTGCGGGAGCGGATATACCTGCGCGCTCGTCTCGGTTTCCATCAATCGCAGCAGCCGGGACGACCCGGGGATTCGTAGATTCTGCCCACTTCCTCCCGACGAATAGCCGAGCGCCAGGTCTCGCTTTTCCTCTTCGCGGTAAAAAGCATAAATGTGTTTTGGATGGAGCGCGGCCTCGACTTCATTGCTGACGAGCCTCGATATTTCGGCCAGCGAATCGATCTCCTTGATATCGTCGACGAGACCCAGCAGCAGCCTTTCGCGATCATAAGCTTCACGAAAGAACTTTCGGTCGATCCACTCGCGCAGTTGTCTGCGATACTTTAAGCTCACGGCGACCGCCGCCATCAAGTACAGGTAGATCGAGTTGTGGAAGAGTATCTCCGCCACTGTCTTGTTCGGGTTCGAAACAATCGCATAAGCGAGCGCGATCATTGGAAGCGAAAGAATCGCGCGCAGTACATTCTTAGCCAGAAGGTACTGCAGGCTTCGCCGAACCACGACGTTGATGTCGAACACTCGGTGCTTGAGTATCGCGTAGCCAAAGGTGATTGGAATCGCACCCGCGGAAATATTGGAGAGCGCCAGCAGCTTCCGGAAATTGCTGCTCGATGGAAGGTATCCGGCGCCTATGCTCGAGAGGATGACAAACGACAAAAAGAACACCACCCCCGGAAGCGCGCCTGCCGCCGTGCCATAAACGATCCACTTGATGCGGCGGCGCTGATCGGGATCCGCCAGTAGCTTGTACTTGTGGGCAAGAATAGCCGCGATACTAATCAGGAGAAAAACCATCGCGGCCGCATAGAGCGCGCCGTCAAAACTCACGTATGCCCTCAAGAGTCCTTGATGGTTCGCAAATAGATTCTCAACCGTTCGATCACCGCGAAAAGTGAGCGTATGAAGAAAGCTTCGCGGAATGAACTGGACACCGCCCCAAACGTACAAGGTCCGTTTGATCCACGCCCAGACACGCCCCGGCGGCGGTCCTGAAGGAAACAAATAGAACACATGGTACGTGATGCCGATTCCAAACGTGTCCAGGCCGAACGTCCAGAAGAAAACGAATCGTTCACTCCCGTGAAAAAACTGGTCGATTGAGAAAAGGGACGCGCCTGACATCAGCAATGCCGAGCTGGCGGAGGCGATGAAAGCAATCCGGGCCAGTCGCTGATCAGGTTTCAAAGTGCCCAACAGAATCGCCAGTACCCAGAACAGCACGCTCACGAAGAACAGCGGGATTATTCGCGCCAGGTTCTTGAGACTCCGTTGCAAGGGCACATTCAGTTCGTACTCCTGTTGTGCTCCCGCGCGTTCGACGAGAATTTTGTATGTGGTTTCTGCCGGAATGACGTCGAGCTTGAGATGTAGATTCAGGTCGGTGCCGATTCGCGTGATCCACTCGTCGCCGTCGATGGCTATAATTCTGTCACCCGGTTCAAGCTTGTTTGCCGCGACACCGTTCGGATCTACCCCGCTGACGTACCACGTGTCGCCGTGTGAGCTGTAATCCCATCCGAAGTCCTTGCTTAGTGTTCCGTAACGAAAGGTCATCACGCCGGCAAAGACATAGAATCCCAGCAACAGTACCCCGATAAACAAAGCTACCCAGAAGAAGGGATGTTTGCCGGCAAGTCGTATGGCGGTTTTGATTGCCATATTGGCGACCATGTAAGGGCGGCCCTCCGTGGCCGCCCCTCAGTGGTTATCGATGACTCGTTATTGCAAAGAGGGGCGGCCACGGAGGGCCGCCCGTGCAGGCCTCTCTACGCTGAGCGACTATGAACTCGCGAGGCCGACGCGACGAACCAGTTCAGCGAAGCGCGGGTCCGAACGGACGTTGTCGAACATCGGATCGACGTTGAGATAGGCCAGATATCCGTATCGCTCATCGCAGGCTTTATTGAGCCACTCGAACACGCGATCGTTGTCGCCAAAGCCGAGATGCACTCTCGCCACCAGATATGCCGGCACGTAAGTGCTCGTCGCGCGCTCTTCGAGCAGCGCGAGCACCTCTTTGGCTTTCTCGCTCTCACCAAGCATCGCGTAGAAGTGGCCGCGCGCGGACAGTAGCTCAACGTCTTCGCCCGAGAGCTTGACGGCTTTCTGAAACTCGACGACCGCCTCGTTGTACATATGCGTTTGTTCGTAGGTCTGTCCCAGCCTGCGATGCGCGAGTCCGAATCCCTCATCCAGCTCAATCGTCTTCAAATACTGTTCGATTGCTTCATCGTAACGGCGCGCGAGGTGCAGCAACCATCCGGCATTGGTGTTGATCGGAAGAGAAAGAGGATCGAGCTCACGCGCGCGGTTGATTTGATCGAATGCCTCGTCGAACCTGCCTTGAGCGACGACCGTAACCGCGTACCAGTTGCGAGCCATCGCGTAACCGGGATTCAGCCTGAGCGCTCGTTTGAATTCCCTTTCGGATTCGGTCCATTTCCAGTCGTAGCCAAACCTGGCGAACGCCATCGACGTGTGCGCCTCGGCAAGCTCGCTGTCCAACTCGAGTGCCCGGCTCGCCGCCGACTTCGCCATCGGGAACGCGTCCTTTGGCGCCACCGCGCTATAGCTCGCCAGAATATTGTAAGAGTCGGCGAGTCCGGCATACGCAAGCGCGTAACCGGGATCACTGTCGATCGCCTGCTTGAAATAATCGATGCCCTTCTTGAGCCCCTCTTCCGTTCTTTTGTTCCAGTGGAAGCGGCCCTTGAGATAAAGCTGATAGGCTTCGCTGTTTTCGGTGTAGCGCTTCGCGAGTTGTTTCTTTTCGGCGCCGCTGAGCTTGAGCCGCAGCTTCTCCGATATCTCCCGTGATATTTCTTCCTCGATTGTAAAGATGTCCGAAAGCTTGCGGCTGTACTGCTCGCCCCAAAGATGCGATCCATCATCGGCGTCCGCCATCTCCGCCTTTATGATCAGAAGCTCGCCTCGCTGAAGCACTCTTCCGGTCAGCACTGCGCGCACGCCCAGTTCCCGGCCGACAATCTGGGGATCAGCTTCGCCGCCTTTGTAGCGGAAGACGGTGCTTCGCGCCATCACTCGCAGCTTCGGAAGTTGTGAGAGCGTATTGATTATGCTTTCGGTTATTCCATCGGAAAGATACTCGGTATCGGGATCGCCGCTCGCGTTCACCAGCGGAAGAATCGCAAGCGAATCAATCGCCTTTCGAGATCGAGAGCGCCGGGCGGGTTGCGTCTTTTCCGTTCCGCTCGCATTGGTTGCTTCGCCTGATCCGTTGTCGCGTCTGAGATTGCGCAAGTCGGTTGAGATCTCACGCGCGGTTTGATAACGCCGCTGCCGGTCCTTCTCGAGGCATTTGCGCGCGATGCGTTCAAGCTCCGGCGGAACATCGTAGTTGAAGCGCGCAATGGCGATCGGTTCCTTGTGAATGATGCTGTCGATGATTTCAGTGGTGCTCGACCCGTCGAATGGTAACCGGCCGGTCAGCATCTCATAGATCACAACACCCAGCGAGAAGAGATCGGATCGCTGATCGATCTTATGCCCGAGCGCCTGCTCGGGCGACATGTATGAAATCGTGCCCATCACTATGCCGACCGCCGTTTGCGCGCCTAGCGGAACAGTCGGATTGGTTTGATCGCCCGAGCCTTCAGGGCGTATCACCTTGGCAAGTCCGAAGTCGAGCATCTTCACTAGCCCGCGTTCGGTGACCATCAGGTTCGAGCTCTTGATATCGCGATGAACTATGCCCAGCGCGTGGGCCTCATCGAGGGTGTCCGCGATCTGAACGGTTATCTCGATTACTTCTGCCGTAGGCATGGTTCGCCGCGCAATGCGTTGTGACAGAACCTCGCCGTCGACGTATTCCATAGCGATAAACATCGCTCCGTCGTGTTCGCCGATGTCGTAGATGGCGGCAATGTTGGGCGAGCGCAGCGCCGAAGCGGCTCGGGCTTCCGTCAGAAACCTGGTGCGTCGCTCAGGGTCGTATTGATAGGACGCCGGCAAAACTTTGAGAGCGATTTGCCTTCCGAGTCTCATGTCCTCCGCAAGGTACACCTCACCCATTCCGCCCTCGCCGAGCTTCGTGATTATGCGGTAATGGGAAACGGTTTCAGAGGTCATTCTAGTCTACGCTTAGTAACGGAACCGCATTTTGGGCTTACGCCGTGGGTCTTTCTTAGCAGTGTCAGCACTCGTCTGATCAAACATAAGAACTTCGGAGACCCGACAGAAACTCAACAAAAGGCTTGAAGCACTGTGAACAATGATCTGCAACATCTTCATATTTCATAGCACCCAAGATCAGTGGCGCATCTACGGTTCCCTGGTACCGTTTGCCTTGTTGCTGGAAGAGTTCCTCTACGATCCTTTTCGGAGGCCGGTCATGATCTTGATCTTCAACGGGGATTTGCCAGGTACAAGCCAGAACTCTCAGCCCGAGGCGGTCCCGTAACGCGATCTCCGACGCGAGAATCAGTGCCTCCAGATCATATTTAAAGCAAAACACCTTGAAGCGGTCTGTGAGTCGCGTATCGATATTCGAAGACTTGGAATTCAAAGCATTCTCAAAATTCTGGATAACGCCCTGAACCAACTCATCTACCGTCTCGTGAGGGAATGCTTTGTTTTTTGGATATAGGTCAGGTAATGCGACGACCATTGAATCAGGGTCGTTCAAGATGATGTTGGCTGCTCGTATGGGAACCTTGGTTAGAACGGAGACTTTCTTATCGCCTTTGGGGGCATCGAAAAACTCTATCGCTACTCCGTCGAGTTTCTTTTTCTCGAGTAGCGGTCTAAGAAGAGCGGCCATTGCAGCCTTATCTGAAGGCCCTTCGACATAGACGAGTACTTTCATGCAAGCCGCTCCAATTCATCACTACGATGCATGATCTCCAACTCCTCCGGTCCAAAATCCTCCAGATTTCGCATCAAGGAAATAGAATCTCGTGGCTTGAGAAATGTGGCCTCCCCATCTTCCTTTCTAACCACAGCTATGCGAGAGATATCGAATTGCATTAGAAAATAGGACGCGTGGGTCGCAAGTAAAATCTGTGTGCGCTCGCAGGCTTTCTCAAATAGACCTGCAAGGATCGGCAGTGTGCGCGGATGAACTCCCTGATCGGGCTCATCGATGCAAATGAGCGATGGCGGATTAGGTTGCACACACAAGACCGTCCAGCAGATCAGTCGAAGGATGCCATCCGAGACATCCGCTAAACTTAGATCCGTCTTTATACCTTGCTCCTTCCAAAACGCGATTACTTCTCCCGGTCCACCGCGCGCCTTTACCGTCAACCCTTGAAAACCGGGAACTGCGGATCGTAAGTGCTGTTGAAGCTCATCAAACAACGGGGCATGTTCTGTCATTAGATAGTGTAATAGGGAACTGAGATTGCCAGCGTCTTCACGCAGAACCGGTTCCTGTTCGATGGGCACCGATTTGCGGATCTTGTCGTTAGCGATGTTGAACGAACTATAGAAACGCCAGCCGCGAATGTATTCCCGCAGATTATACAAGGTTTCGATCGCCGGATTCGTTACTGTGCTAAGCGCGAGTTGGTTCGGGCGCTTAAGAGCGATTTCCTGTCTTCTGAGTTTCCCCTCCGGATCTTGTATGAGGCCCTGCCGTTCCTTGATATCCATAAACAGGTACGGCCTTGGGTACTTATCGCCTAAAGGCCGGGCTGATTGTACTCGCTCAAACGAAACGTGCGTTTTTCCGATCGGTCCCATTAGTTGGCCTTGATAACTTATAGGAACTCGCCAGCCAGTGTTGATATCAACACTCCACTCAAAACGCTCCGGGCCAGGACTATGAAAGATCTGCTGGCCAATCGAGCCTAATATGATTTCGGGCGGGATGTCCTGGTGAAGGCTATCACGCAAGAACTTGAGAAACTCGAAAAGGCTCGATTTTCCAGAACCGTTCGCCCCGACTAAGACCTCCAAGTCACCAAAGGCGGCAAGGAAATCCTTGAAAGGGCGATAGCCTTGAATCTTTACTGAGTTCAGCTTGTATGGACGACTGTGTTGTGATGACACTTGCGCTCCTTCTCCTCAGCGAATCCGACCGTAGGTTTCGGACCTCAACCAAGGTGCATTCTACTCCTTGTCGTCAGTCGCGAAGAATTCCTTTTCTTCCTCGATGACTCTGCGCTCGAACCGGCTGATGATGTAGACGGTTGCGAGGATGATCACAACGACCAGCAGAACGATCTGTATTCGTTTGAGATCTCCGACCAGCTTCTCAATGCCGGTGGCAAACGTAAAGCCCAGGCCAGCGAGGACACCAACCCAAACGACGCAACTCGCAAGTGTCAGCGCCGCGAATCGCAGAAACCCGAAGTGAACAAGTCCGTAGAAAATCGCGCTCGTGGTCCGAAGCCCGTAGACGTATTTCACAATGAATACCGACAGCACGCCGAACCGGTGCATGAGCTTTTCAACGCGGGGACGCGCGCGAGTAAAGAAGTGCCAGCTCCTGGCTCGTCCGCGAAACCGCGCGCCGACCATGTAGCTCAGCGAGTCACCGATAAACCCGCCCGCGGTGCCTACGATTAAGGCTTCCTCGAATGTAAAGAGCCCGGCCCGGGCAAGCACGCCGGAAAAGAGCAGCGTCAGATCGCCTTCGATCATCGTCCCGAAGAACACCGCCCAGAGCCCGTATTGTTTCAGCAAGTCGTAAATCAATAGTTCTGGTAACCGTCCGACAAACTTCAGTTTGTCGTCACCCTCGAATTCGATCCTGTAGGCGATCTGGCGACAAACTGAAGTTTGCCGGACATACCGTTCCTGGTTTGTAGTTTCGATTTTGCCGTTTCTGGCGGCGAAGCGACTCAAACCAGAAACCGGAAACTACTGAGCAATTTAGGCCGTGGGATTGTAGCGCACTTTGCTAAAATTGACATCCCTTCAAAGCCTTTGATATTCTCAGATGCCAGCTCGATAACTTATCCGCAACAGTGCGGTTACCCTCTATGACAACCAGCCAGACCAGCCAATCAGTCTTCATCGGCATCGACCTCGGGGGGACTACCCTCAAGGCAGCGCTGGTCGGTCCAACGGGCGAAATCATTCGTGAGAAGCGGATCGACACGGAACTGCGAAACCCCGCAACCCTGTTCAAACAAGTAATCGATACCGCGCTGAGCCTGCGCGACGACGAGAGCGCCGGTGGGCAAGTCGCAGGGATCGGCATTGGCATCCCGGGGTTGGTAAATCGCAAGACCAACAGAATAGAAGTCATGCCGAATCTGCCGGCGCTTTCTGAAATAGACATCACTTCAGAACTCTCCAGCAAGACCGGGTTGCCGGTGATACTGGATAACGACGCCAACGCAGCGGCTTACGGCGAGCTTCAAGTCGGCGCGTCGCGCGGGCGTAGAGAGGTCTTTTTCATCACCCTGGGAACGGGCATCGGCGCCGGGTTGATCATCAACGGACAGATTTATCGCGGAGCTGCCGGGTTCGCGGGTGAGTTCGGTCACATGACGATCGACCCCGAAGGCATCGAGTGCGCTTGCGGCAATATCGGCTGCCTGGAAACGATTGCTTCCGGTCCCAACATCGTTCGTCGAACTCGTGAAAGACTCTATCGCGATCGCACGTCGTCACTCTCGCGGCTCGCAATCCCACGCGACCGGGAGTTCACCGCGGAAGACATCGCTCGCGCGGCTCGCGAAGGCGATGAGATGGCCCAGGTGATGATGGAACGCACGGGCATGTTTCTGGGCATTGCACTCGCGGCGGTAGTTAATCTTCTAAACGTCGAGATGGTAGTGATGGGCGGCGGAGTGATGGACGCCGGAGACCTGATTCTGAAGCCCACTATCAAAGAGACTCGGCGCCGCGCTTTCCCACCCTCATTCAATAGCTGCGAGATCGTGATCGCCAAGCTGGGCGCTACCGCCGGAATGATCGGCGCCGCGCTGATGGCAAGGGATCAACAAACGTAGCTTTGTTAACAGACTATGCGCACCGGATCGATGGCAGGTTTGCTTTGTTGCGTCGTGCTGGTTTCAGTTTGTCGAGTTCCGCTCGTTCATAGCGACGAACTTTCCAGCCAGGACTCGAAACGTGATCTGGTCTTTCTGCACGCCGTCGTTCAAAACAAGGAAGGTGCTTTTGCGGTTGGTCTCAACCACTCATTTTTCACGGTGAAGTCGCGCGACGAGACGGAGGACATCGCTTATTTTTCTTCACAGCCTTCAGCGACAAGTATCGTTCTATTGATTGACGTGTCCGGTTCAATGAAGTACGTGATGCAATCCTGGTTACGTCCGGCGTTGGATGGATTGGCGACCTTTCTCCAAGCTAACAAAGGAACAAACGAATACTTACTGGTGTTCTTTGCCGCCGAGCCTACCGTCGCAGTGGATTGGACAACTGATACCGCGCGCGTTCTCGAAGCATTGAACAAAAGTGCAACCAAAAGACTGATGGGTACCGCGTTGTATGACAGTTGCCAGATGGCGATTGAAGGGCTAAGTCGCCGGGATTCACCCAGGCGCGTAATAATCCTGGTCACGGATGGTGAAGAAAACGCTTCTCGGACTGAGAATTCCAAAATCAAGGAAGCTCTAAAGAAGACGGATATACTGGTCTATTCGGTCAGCCGTAGAGGAATCATGGATTCGCTAAGCTCCTACGCGCACACCATTCTTAATGAGTTTTCGATAATCACCGGAGGGGCCGCGTTCGTTACGTCGCGGCCTTCGGAGATTAGCGGCGCCTTTGAGGGCATTGCTTCGCAGTTGCAGCACCAGTACAGGATTGGTTTCTATCCGAGGACACTCGATACCAAATGGCATCCCTTAGAAGTGTCGGTAACGTTGCCTCCAAAGGATAGTAGCAGCAAGCCTCAGCGGCTATTTGTTCACACTCGCCAGGGGTACTACGCTACGCGCTCACATTAGCTTCCTGCTTTGGGCGGTTGCACCTCTTCTCTGCGTTCTTTGCGGTCCTTTGCGTCTTTGCGTGAAACGAATTCTCAACGCAAGGACCGCAAAGAACGCAGAGACTAGATTTTCAACCTCGCACTGAAGCAATCGGCACGCCTGTCGCACTACTGGTATACTTCCTGCTGATCCGTAGACAGATTGAACAAAATGGTTGACCGCACGCACATCCGAAACTTTTCCATCATCGCGCATATCGATCACGGCAAGAGCACTCTTGCCGATCGATTGCTCGAAATCACCGGAGCTCTCTCTCATCGCGAGATGTCTGAACAGGTCCTCGACGCGATGGATCTCGAACGCGAGCGCGGCATCACAATAAAGGCCCACGCCGTAAGGCTGGATTACAAAGCCCAGGACGGTCAGCAGTACGTGCTTAACTTGATCGATACCCCCGGGCACGTTGATTTCTCTTACGAAGTGTCGAGGTCGTTGTCCGCATGTGAAGGAGCGCTGCTGGTCGTCGATGCGTCACAGGGAGTCGAAGCCCAGACGCTCGCCAATACTTACCTGGCGCTCGATCACAACCTGCACTTGATTCCCGTCATAAACAAGATCGATTTGCCGGGCGCGGAGGTCGAACGCGTGCTCGAAGAGATTGAACAGACGATTGGTCTCGATACTCACAACGCGCTGATGATCTCGGCCAAGATGGGAACCGGCATCGACGAGGTTTTGGAAGCAGTCGTCCACGAAGTGCCGCCGCCGGCAGGCAACCGGTCCGAGCCGCTCAAAGCGTTGATCTTCGATTCGTGGTTTGACAGCTATCGCGGCGTAGTGGTGCTGATGAGAGTGATCGACGGAGTCATCCGGCCCGGCATGCGGGTTCGCTTGATGGACGCGGAAAAGGAATATGAAGTTGACGCGCTTGGAGTGCTCACTCCGAAGCCGCGCGTGATCGATGAGTTGGGCGCGGGTGAAGTCGGGTTCTTTACCGCTCAGATCAAGACCGTCAGCGACGTTGAAATCGGCGACACGGTGACCGAAGCCGCGCGTCAGACGCTCACACCTTTTCCCGGCTTCAAGCGCATCAAACCGATGGTCTTCGCGGGCCTTTATCCGATCGAGTCTAACAAGTACGAAGAGCTTCGCGATGCCTTGGACAAACTGAGGTTGAACGATTCGTCGTTCTTCTACGAGCCCGAGGCATCCGCAGCGCTTGGGTTTGGATATCGCTGCGGTTTCCTGGGCCTCTTGCACATGGAGATAGTCCAGGAAAGATTGGAGCGCGAGTTCGATCTCGAGCTGATCACCACCGCTCCGACAGTTCGGTATCGAGTAACAACTACCTCCGGGGATGTAATGGAGATAGACAGTCCGGCGAAGCTTCCCGATCCCGGCAAGATAGAGTCGATCGAAGAGCCGATCATCCGCGCGATGATAATGAGCCACGACGACTATGTGGGACCACTGTTTGCGCTGCTTGAAGAGAAGCGCGGAACTCAGCTTGGGTTCGAGTATCTGACTCCGAAGAGGGTGCTGCTCACGTATGAGCTGCCGCTTGCGGAGATAATGCTCGACTTCTACGACCGGTTGAAATCTCTCTCGCGCGGCTACGCATCATTCGATTACGAGTTAACCGGTTATCGCAAGGGCGATCTGGTCAAGCTCGACATGCTGGTTGCGGAAGAACCGGTCGATGCGCTGTCTCTGATCGTTCATCGGGAATTCGCGTACGCGCGAGGCCGTTCGCTGGTCGAGAAAATGCGCAAGCTGATCCCCAGGCAGTTGTTCGAAGTGCCGATACAAGCCGCGATCGGGAGCAAAGTAATCGCTCGCGAAACAGTGAAGGCGTTAGGCAAGAACGTCATTGCCAAATGCTACGGCGGAGACATCACCCGCAAACGCAAGCTGCTCGAGAAACAGAAAGAGGGCAAGAAGCGAATGAAGCGAGTGGGTCGCGTCGAGATTCCGCAGGAGGCTTTCCTGGCCGTGCTCAGAACAGACGACTGAAGTTGTAGAGTTTATGCTTCAGAAGGCGAGCGTTCAGAGTACCGACTTTAGTCGGGCAGTGCCTTGTAACCTCGAGCAATCTGTTTTGGACGGCACTGCCCGGCTAAGGCCGATACTCTGAACGCCCGCTTCGATCTCCGTCACATCCAACGTGTCAACTTTCGCGCAAGCCGGTCAAGGAAGAACCGCCGGCGTTTCTATTCCTGCCCAACCAGACTTTCACCGCCGCCAAAGAAAGCGAACCCGAAATCAACATCATAAGCCCGCCGGCGTAGAGCCATTTGTCGCCCGCGGTTTGTTCCCAGAGCATCTGATCCGTTTGCTCCGCCTCGAGCTTAAGCTCTGAGCCGTAGTGATAGAGAAGCAACCCGCCCCCTAGCAACAAGAGCGCGGACATGAAAAGCATTCTCACTGTTTTACTCATCGCGCCTCCATAGTGATGCGCATCGGCCGAGACATCATTATTCCGTAAGCTTAAATACGAAGGTAATGACTCCCGTCACCCGCACCGGCACTCCGTTAAGAATCGTAGGTCCGAATCGCCAGCCGCGCGCAGCTTCGAGCGCCGTCGCGATCAGCATCGGATGCCCGCTTATTGCTCGGGCCGATTCAACTCGGCCCTCGGGCGAGATGATTACTTCAATCGCGACATCGCCCTGCAAGTGAATGCGTCGGACGAGCTCGGGATAAACCGGGACGCGTCGCTCGATCGCCTTTCCCTGAAGCACGGTTGAAGTGACTCTCACGGGCCCGTTGTTGGTGACAGTTGTGGTCGCCGCGGATTTTACCGGCTGCGGATCGAGTCGCGGTGGCGGCGCAACGTTCAAGTCTCCGTCCGGTATTCCGGAACCTGGCACGAATCCGGGAGGGCCTACGTTACCTGGCAAACCGGGCCCGCCGGGCAGACGATCGAAGTTAGGAATAACAGGCGGGCGGTCGTCACGGTGCCGCATGAGTTGCTCAAGGGTCATGGCGTGATTCGGATCTGGACGCACGTCGGCTTGAAGCGGCCGTCGCGAGGTCGGGGGCTTGGGCGTCGTACTCCCGCTCATTGGCGGCGGACCAGTAAGGCCTGTCACGTTGTTCGTATCCGCAAGCCGCGTATCTGAGACAACAACCGAGATGACAAACGCACTAGCAAGCGCAATCGCGTATAGCAGCACCGTGCCGGCAAAGAATTTCGCGGTCGTATGCTTGCGTCTTTGAGTCGTAGACACAACCAGCTTTTCAAACATGGGATCTCCTTCGCGGAGTGGTGCTCCGCCAGGCGCTCTAGTGGTTTTTCTGAATTGGCGTTCTGAAAACTCAGAACGGAAGGCGCTCTTCGGAAGGGACTTCGGCGATCATCTACGGACTACGGACCAGGGGCTACGGACTCTTTTCATCCGCTTACATCGACCTTTTCAACTAGAAGGATTATCCGAGTAGGCACGGGACGCCCGGAAACGGTCGCCGGTTGAAAAGTGCGATCGCGTAATGACCACCACAATTGTTCGATCAAGTAAGGGTCTTGAGGCGCGTTGAGCACATCGACCAGCCTTCCGCGCCCGTCCGGATCAACTTCGACAAGCGCGGACATGCCCTGATTGCCCGGCTTCTGATAGGCGATATGGCTGAAGCTAACAAGCGCGCTGTTGTCGAGCACGCGCGGAAGTTGATAGTAGTGCTCGCTGTCTTTCGAGCTTGCATCAACCGAGCCCGCCGCGGCGGGCGGAATGTTGTTGTAGCTGTGATACTCACGATTCGATCCGCTGATGACTGGAGAAATAACCGCCTCCTGGCTCTCGACGGCGCCGAGTGGAATCGGCTTGAAACTGGAAAACAGAGTCGTGAATGAAAGCAGCGAAACCACAACTCCCGCGGCAACGCTGACCGGGCGCGGATTCAGCTTGAGCAGCCACTCGAGCACCTCCTGGCCCAGGGTCACTTCCCGGCGGGCCCGCCTAGCCGCTTCAGTCATTATGTAGCTCCGCAGCTCACGCGGCACTTCCGGCTGTTCGGCATTTCTTAAAGCGAGGGAAGCGGCCTCGGTCTCCGCAAGGTGCAATCGGCACCTGTCACACCCAAAGAGGTGCTCGCGATATCGAGTCGCGTCGTTCTCGTCCAGTCGCCGGTCCATGTAGGCCGAAGCTGTCAGTTCAAACTTCTTGCATTCCATAAGAAAACTGCCTCGTGATTCGTGATCCGTGACACCTGCCGCCACCGGTCACTTATTACGCATTACGCATCACTCTTCATCTCAAGTCCTTCACGCGACGGCGGAGTTCTTCGCGTCCACGCGCGATGCGTGACTTAACTGTTCCGATCGAGATGCCGAGCGTGTCGGCAATCTCCTCGTATGAAAGTTCTTCAATCTCGCGGAGTATCAAAGCAACGCGATACTCCTGTTTGATCTCATCAAGCGCGCTCATCACCTGGCGCTCCCGCTCGCTCGAGATCGCCTGTGCTTCAGGTGATCTGCCGCGACCCGGGAGCGAGTTGCCAATTGTCGTATCGTACTGCCCCCGTGTTATGTCGAGCGATATAGTCTCGTCGCGATGACGACGACGCCACCAGCGCTGCTGATTCATCGCCTGATTGACGGCGATGCGATAAATCCAGGTCTTTAGTCCTGCTTCGCCGCGGAATCCGCCAAGTCCGCGATAGACCTTCAGGAAGGTTTCCTGTGCCGCGTCGCGCGCCTCCTCGGCATCGCCCAGCAGCCGGAAGCAAAGCGCATAAACCGACCGCTCGAAGTGTGCGACCAGCTCTTCAAACGCATCCAGCTCGCGGGCGCGCAATCTGGAGATCAGGTCAGCTTCAGGCAGACGCTCGATCGCCCTGGCATCGACTTCGAGCCCGGCGAGGGAGCTTTGGTCCAGTGCGGCCATGTCTCGCGCTGACATTGAATGGCACTCCTTCGGTTAACAGCTGACCGGAGTGGGCCACCGCCCGGCCTGATGAAGCCGAGCGCCGTATAGCTCCAAGCGGAACGGGCAGCAGCCCTTCACCTCACTTGTCGCTAGCTTAGACACCCTGTCCGGTCAGAATGTTCCGACCGCTAAACTGTAGCACAATCGAGTCCTCCGATCATGCCAATTGCAGGCCCGCCAAACGGCCTATTGGTCAGAACGTTCGGGGCGCTGTCTTTTGCCGACAAGCAGGCGTTTCTTGACAGTGCGCGACCGGGGCCGTTATGTTCTTCTTTTCGTTACTAGAGGACGGAGGCGTCCTTGTCCGGCAAACTTCAGTTTGTCGCGGACTTGTTGGCAGATTCAGTTGCAACCACGACAACCAAAAGCTTGTCGGACATTTTGATAGGAGGCTCCCTGTTTTGGCTACAAGAAGCAAAAGGAAGAAAGTCTCGGTCAAGGAGATGAAGTTCAGGCACGATCCCATGATCCGCTTCTACGAGAAGACGCAGGAGTGGCTGCAAGAGAGGGGCCGGCCCATCGTTATGGCAATCGGAATCGTGGTCGGCATCATCGTGCTCTACGCCGGGGTTACCTATTTCTTTGATTCCCGAAAAGCAAACGCTGAGACCGCGTTCGCCGATGCGGTAGAGAAGTTTAACGCGCCGGTTCAGGACCCAGCGACGCCCGCCACAACGCCGACCGTCGGCAAGACCTACAGCGACGAACAAACGAAATGGCAAGAGTCAGCCGAGGCTTTCGAGCGGCTAGCCAGCAGCTACTCGGGCTACTACGGGACAATCGGCCGCTACTATGCCGGTGTGTGTTATTTGCATCTCGACCGCGACAAGGGTCTGAGCTTGCTCGACCAGGTCGCAGCTAAGAAGGACCCGCCGACGTCGGATCTGGCGCGACTCGCCCTTGCTGAGAATTACGCGGTCAACGGTGATAATGAGAAAGCCATCTCCCTCTACCAGCAACTACTGAACTCCTCGACGAGTATGAAGCCCGCAATTGAAGTCGGTCTTGGAAAGGTCTACGAAAAGACGGGTGACATAGAAAAGGCCGTGGAAGCCTATATGGAGGCGGCAAGGCCCGATCGCACAAATGATGCCGGTGCGGAAGCGGAGAAACGGCTCCAGGCAATCGCCCCCGACCGGCTCAGGGAATTGCCCCCCGCCGCTCCGCTCGCTCAACCGTGAATCTGAGGAGAATCTAAGCCAACCTCGGTGCTATCGGTAGCTCGAGTTGCAAGTCATCGACTGACGGTTCCGCAGTAACTCAAGCATCACCATTTCAGCGGTAGCGGCGATAGTAAGGACGCCCATAGATGTATACCGCACGGGGATGGCGATGCCACCGATGACGCCTCACTGTGAAAACATTGTAGTAGCGTCGATAATACGGCCTTCTGTAGACGTACACGACGCGGTGGCGGCCCCATGTCCGATAATATGTCCGATAATATCCGTAAGCACGAGACTCCGTTGAGGTCATCAGAACGGAGACTGTCAGGGTCAGCAACAACAACGCCAACGACAGCAGTCTTTTTGTGAACATAATCACACCCCTAACTTCCGCCGTGTCTTGCCAAACGGTGTTTGATGGCTCGGCGATGTTTGAATCCCTGGTAGCCGATCGAACCCGCTGGGCCAAACGCCGCCCCAATTCCAATCGGCGCCGCAACAGCCGCGATCTTGCGGGCGCTTCCATGATGGTGATGATGATGGTGTCGTAACACATGATGATGCGCTGATCGGTGATTGGCGTTCACACTCGGAACCGTCAACAACAGCAGGCACCATAGCAACCCGCTAAGAAAGCACTTGAAATCCGTTATCCTCATCCATTCGCTCATAAGCCTGGTTCGAGGCAACAGGAATGCCACAGACCCGACCCGACCTTAATATTGACACATCGTAAAACTCGACTGAACGGGCACGTTGTTTGCAGAAGTTGCCAATGGACGATTGTCGAGCAAAGTGTGACTTCACATTGAGGTAAGTGTATGACAATCAAGAAAGCCGGTGTAATTCCAGCCGCTGTTCTCATGCTTCTGACGATGGGAGCACAACCAACAGTAGCCCAAGATAAGACCACGAATCGAAACGCCACCGTGAAGGGCCAGATGAAGCAAAGCGGTAAGGAGGTTAGCAATGCCGGCGCGGGCTTAGGCACAAATGTTAAACACGGCCGTGTAGCACGGGGCGGCAAACACTTTGGCAAACATATGTATCGCGCCGGCAAACACTTCGGCAAAGGCTCCAGTATGGCCGCGAAGAAGACGGGCGGAGCCGTGAAGAATGCAGCCAAACCAGATTGATCGTTGTTGTTCGCACATCGAACGCTGCTAAACGCGGAGTGATCGCGAGACAAAGCTCTTGAAAAGCCATATGGCAAGACCGATGCTTAAGCGTACGGTCTGGCGAGGATTTGTCTCGATAGGGTACAAGGGCCCGCTCAACCTCGAAGTCTGGAGGGAACTATGAGAACTAAACTGACGACTCTTCTGCTAATGCTTTTCTGCGTCGTGCTTGCAATGCCGGCGTCCCCGATTAATAACGGCAAAGAGGAAACGCTTTCTGCCCTGGCACAGCTTCCAGTCGCCGGGACCACAATGAACGTTCGAATCTACCTAAAGAGCTACTCCACTCCACAGGAAGCCCAGCAACTGCATAGCGTTTTGATGGACGGGGGACCAAGTGCACTGCTGAAGACCCTTAAAAAGATGAAACCGATAGGTCGCATTGAACAAGAAGGCACCCTCGGTTTCTACGACTTTAAGTTGATCCTCTCAAAGTCTACGCCCGAGGGGCGCCATATCTATGCGGTGACCGACAGGCCGATAGGATTTCTCGAAGCATACGCCGGCTCGCGCTCGGTGGATTATCCATTTGGCATACTGGAACTGGACTTGAAGGCAGACAAAAAGGGGAAAGAAAAAGGCGAGGGGTCGCTCATCTACGCGGCTCAAATCAAGGTCGTCGACGGCGAGAAAGTGGATATAGAAAACCTTGCATTTGCTCCGATTCGCCTACTCGGTGTCCAGCAACTGTAAAGCGGCCGCGAGCAGTTTCCGTGGCGAATCGCTGTGATGGAGATAGCTATCTGGAAACGTAGAGACCCGGGAATTGTTTGCGAAGATTTGCGACTTTGGGTAGATCGTTGATTACGATGTACGGCTCATTTGGATGATGAACCGCGTAGTCCTGATGATATGCCTCGGCTTCATAGAACGGGTTGCCGACCGAGACTACGGTTACAATAGGCTGGCCGAACGCCCTTACCTGATTGAGCTGATCGATGTAGGCCTTCGCAATACGTTGCTGTTCTTCATTCGAGCAAAATATCGCCGAACGATATTGAGTTCCGTGATCGGGGCCTTGCCGGTTCAATTCGGTTGGATTGTGGGCCACCGAAAAGAATACTTTCAGAAGCTGGCCATATGAGATCTGTGATGGATCGTATTTGATCCGAACCGACTCGGCGTGTCCGGTCCTCCCTGATGAGACGATTTCATAATGAGCCGTATCGGCAGAGCCTCCGGCATATCCGGCTTTGACGTCTACGACACCTTTAACATGCTCGAACACGGCTTGAATACCCCAAAAGCACCCTCCGGCGACGACGGCGACTCGTTCACCTTTTGCGGCGGTGGGTGACTCATCCAGCAAGGGATCAGGAATCGCGACCGTAGCGCTCGCTACATTACAGGCCAGACAGGCCAGGGTGAAAGCTATTATTGGAATGATTGCAACCATCCGTCCAAGAGCAGGGTGCATTGCGTTCTACCTTCCGTGACCTATCCGATTGCCTTTGGCATCTCAACAGTTGAGCCGGCGAAGCAACTCGAGCGCGATAGGTTATGATACTCGGACTGGGCTAATCAGTAGCGGCGGGAGGACTTGAACCTCCGACCTTGGGGTTATGAATCCCACGCTCTAACCACCTGAGCTACGCCGCCATGTCTCTTATTATCAACTGCCTACGCGCTTGGCTCGCGCTGTCTTTTCGAACGTATGTGGCACCTTTGTGGGTGCTTGCTTCGTCCACCCGCCGCCGCCGCCGGCGTCATAAAAATAACCCATCGCGGAGGGTATGTCCACAGGAACGACATGTTTGGTAAGGTTCTTTGGTCCTTGGCACATAACCGAGCGGAATCCTCTTTACAATTCTCATTGAAGGCGATAGATTCTCGACCTTTGAAAACTCCGTTTCAGGCGCGAAACGGTTACGGCTTGAACTGTAACGAGGTGAAGCTATGCCGGAAGATCAGCCGCTTTCGACAAAAGATCTGTTCCTCCTCATGATTGGGCTGTGCAAGCTCAAACAGCCTCCGGATGAGCTGTTATCGGCTGAGAAATACTGGCGCGACAATGGCTCAGTGAGAGAATCGGATTGGAACCTGGCGTGGTTCCTTAGCCCCGAACAAGCTTGGAATGATGTGCCCCATCGCGATTGGCTGATTGCCAACATCGTGAACAACCTCACCGGCGGCACACAGGACTTCAGCGCGATATCCGAACCGATGCTGGCCTCGATGGATGTGCTTACCAACGAGTTCAAACCGCGCATGGGGCAAGCCACTGATGCCATCAAGGAGCTTCTCGTTTCCAAGGCCGGCTACGATCGAAGTTTTCTGACTACTTTATCGCTGGGCCTGTCCAAACAAACAAGCGGCAGCAACGAAGCATTCGTGCTGGGCGCAGGCATGAGGCGGCGCACGCGAGTCTGGAAGGAAATGACGAATGACGACGTGCAGGCGGACGTTGAATTCTTCATGCCCTTTTACGTCCTCCCAGGCGCGGTTGAAGACTCGCGATTCCCCGTTCGCTCGATCTCCGCGGGCATCGCCATAACAAGGACCGACGACCGGGCGATCGGCAAGGACGAGACCGGAAGAGAGCTTGCCGGGGTTCGCTTCAACTTTCGCATTCCGTTCACCGCGCGAATGACCGAGCGATACCACCGTACTGACTCCGAGCTCGAGACACTTTTCGATAAGCCCGTGATCAAGGTAGAAAAGCGGAAACTAATGGGTCGCGGCGTTGAACCGGCGAAGTGGGTTGATTTCGAGGAGTGGGAAGACTTTGTCGAAACGTTCTGTGAGTCGGACGCCGGCGGTGAACTGTTGAACGCGCCCATCGGCCCTATTCTGCTCGAAAAAGTTTCCGGCAAGGACGGCATAAAGGACCTGATTCTCAAGAAGTCGAAGCGAGCGGAGATCAAACAGGATCTTAAAGACGTAGAAAAAGAGCTTGATGACACGGTCGAACTTCTGAAGGGGATGGTGAAGGACTGGAAGGTCCCGGACAAGAATGACCCTGAAGACGTCACGCCGCATTCCAGCGAACGCAAACTCGGTGGATTGCTCGAATCGCTCGGCCTGCTGAGCGGAAAGGGCGGCAAATACACCTTCAAGAAACCAAAAGATCTGACGGTCTGGCACGTTCTCAACCGGCTGTTCGACGAATTGGACGGCTTCCCGCTCTATATCAAGGGCGTTGATGTCAAAAGCGATAAGGGAACCCGCATCGCAATCACTCTCGCATCGCAGGCACATGAGACCGATACCACAAAACACTACTTCGGGCTTGCAGGCATGGCCTACAACATCCCGGTCAAGACTGTGTCGGACGAGGAAGGTATTAAGGAAGACGACGCCAATACCGCCACAGTCGTCCTCGACAAAGGGAGCTTCACCGAAGATGAAAGTATTCTGATCAGCCAAGAGGAGGAAGAGGAAGAAGAGGAGGAACAAGAGGAAGAAACCCCGGCCCCGAGCGATATAAAGCCCGAGGAAAAGAAAAAGAAGAAGAGCACACTCGAGATTCGATTGCACCTCGGCAAGTGGTTTGAAGGCGAGACGCTCGAGGACAACTGGTTTCGCCGCCTGCTGCCGCCGGTTCAACTCACCGAGAAGATCGGCTGGAAGCGCCGCGTTCCGCTTCCGGGAATTCGGCTCATGCCGTTTCAGCGCATTACCGATAAGAGCACCGGAGCGGCGAAGTACCAGCTTGCGCTGCGAGGTGATCTGTTGAGCCTGGGGTTTGACTTTACGGGGACCACCAAAGACGGGCTCACGTTTCTGAAGGCCAAGAAAGGCCCACTCGCCTACTTTGGGCTGGGTGCGGTCGAGACACGGCTGGCGCTTATGTTTTCCGCCGACCGTGTCGCGTTTGGCTTTGGGATCAAGCTTAGAGACCTGCGAATCTCCTTCGGCCCGAAAGAAAAAGAGAACGAGAAGGAAGAGGGCGACGAAATCATCGCCGGATTGCAAGACCTGCTGGCCGATGATTGGATGGTTGTCCCCGAGCCTCCGAAGCCTAAAGAACTAACTCCCCGCACCGGGCTCTACGCGAAGAAGAAGGACAAGTTCTCAATCTCGGTGGGATATCTTTCGCCGTTGTCCGAAGGCAGCCACACGCTCGACATCCAGCTTTACGATCAAAAAGGCAAGCGCGCCGGCATGGTCTGGATTCCGATTGAGCGCCGCTACCGAGCGGTATATGTGAAGCACATCGGCATCGGGTTGAAAGGCGTCGAGAACGTCGAGTTAAGCAAGGGGCTTCCCGACAGCGCGAAGCTGACGATTGCTCTCACCGGCGGTCTGAGGTTTCCGATCTTCGAGCTGGGCTTTATCGGAGCGAAGCTCAGTTTTCCGCTGACAGAGCCGCGCAGAGCCGAGTTCAGTCTCGATGGACTGGATGTCTCGCTCAAGCTCGGCCCGGCCGTCATCTCCGGCAGCTTCCTCAGAAGCGGTCTCCAATACGGCGGCAGCCTCACGATTGAGCTGCCGAAGTTTTCAATCAGCGCGATGGGGTTCTACGGCAGCGTGCCAGTCCTGGAAATGCCGGCGGACACCCAAGTCGTAACGGCGTTGAAGGCCGGTCTCCTGCACAAAGACCTGCTGGCCAAACTGAAAGAGAAAAAGATTACACCTCGCGCAATTGCTCCGATCGCCCGAGGCTTTGGGATCGGTGAGTTTGATCTCCGAACGGACGATGGAAAGCGATACATTCTCGCCGAGGCCGACGGAGACTTGCACGTCGTCACCGAAGACAAGAGCTTTTTTATCTATGGCGTGCTCAGCGCGGCCACCGGTGGCGGTGTCAGGATCGGGCCCATTGAATTCACCGCCATCGCATTAGGTTTTGGCATCAATCGCCGCGTCGTAGTTCCGGGGATCGAAGATGTCGCCGGCTTTCCGCTGGTCAAAATGGTGATGGGCGAAGGCGGCTATCAGGAAGAAGACAAGACCGCCGACATCCGCAACCAGTTGGGCGAAGCCATCGAAGACCCCGTCGAAGTGCTCGAAGAAATGGTGGACGCGTTCCCCGCCGAAAAAGATCAATATTTCGTCTGCGCGGGCGTGCGATTTACCATCGCGACGACGGTCGATTGTTTCGGGCTGATCATCGTGCAATGGGGCAACGATTTTGAATTCGCGTTGCTTGGACTGGCTCGCTTTAAATACCCGCGCGATATCAGCGCCAAGCCGCTCTGTTACATCGAGATGCAAATCTTGATGTCGATCAAGCCGGGCGAGGGAACATTCAAGCTGCAGGCGCTGCTCACCAGCAACTCCTGGATCATAAACGAAGACTGCAAAGTGACGGGCGGCTTTGCGGTTTTCGTCTGGTTTGCCGGAGACCACAAGGACGATTTTGTCGTCACGCTAGGCGGGTATCATCCGCGCTTCCAGAGACCCGATCACTATCCGATAGTGCCTCGGCTCGGACTGAACTGGCCGGTCAATGAGAGTCTATCGATCAAGGGCGGCATTTACATGGCGGTCACGCCTTCCTGTTTCATGCTCGGCGCGAAACTGGAAGCGACTTTTCACTCGGGCCGAATTTCAGCCTGGTACACCGCCCATCTGGATGTCGTCGTAGCCTGGAGTCCGTTCCATTTTGAAGTGGAGATGGGAATCTCGCTGCGTGTCGAAGCGGCATTCGCAATGTCCTCGCTCAAGGTGACGATTTCCGCGACGCTTGAGATGTGGGGGCCGCCGGTGGGCGGGATTGCCAGGGTGAATCTGACGGTCATTTCGTTTAACGTTGAGTTTGGGACGCCGCGCAAACTGATCAACCTGGACTTGATCAAGACGTGGGAGGAGTTCTGCCGCAACTTCCTGAAAGCGAGTGCGGCGCTCGTTGATGCAACCGACAAACCGGTAGACGGTCCTGCCTTCATCCAGCTTAATCTGGTATCCGGACGCAACAACATGAACAAGCCGCCGGTGGCCGCAGCGCAGCTCGATGCTTCACCGCCGAATGCCGGACCCGAAATTTCAGTCTGGAAAGTACGTGGCGATGAGTTGGAGCTCGCGGCCTCCACCGCCGTTCCGGTGACCTCTTTGAGCGTCGGCCGAATCAGTAGTCAGCCCGAAGGAATCCAGGGGCGCGCCTGGACGGGCAAATCCTTAATGGTGCCGAAACCGGTGGCACTGGACGCCACACGTATGCACGCCAGGAACTACAGCGGTGGGCTGGGTGTTCACCCGATGGATAAGAAGCTGCAATCCGTCCTCAGTGTCACGATTGTGCGCGATGATCTTTCAGACAGAGTTGATCTGAAGGATTGGTTTTTGGAAGAAGAGACTACGTCGCTGCCGGCGGCGCTGTGGGATCCGGCCAGGCTGGAAATGAAACCATCCGAACCGAGCGCAAAGTTAATTCCGAATTGCATTACTGGAATCAAGCGGCTCAAGCCTAAGGTCGGGGGGCGCGGCCGGCGCGCCGTGCTTTCGAAAATGATTTGGAAGCCGCTCGATTCCGTTCGCGTTTCAATCTCAGGCGCATCGCAGGAGCTTCCGGAAACGACACGCTCGCGCAATGTCCAGGCGGAAGTGGCCCGCAAGCAAGCAGAGCATGAGAAGGTGGTTGATGCGCTCGCCGCGGCCGGCTTCAAATTGGCGTGGCAACCGGCCCAAACAAAGGTTCGATTCCGGGACTTAAGTGAGGAGCCGCTGGCCGGCGAGGTCGCAACTTTTGGTTTCTAGTTTCTGGTTTCCGGTTTCTGGTCTCTGGTTTCTAGGCGTGGTTTTGACGATTACGTAGCGGCGACAGCCTTAACTGAAATGCACAAACTACAAACCAGAAACTGGAAACCGGCAACCAGAAACCGGAAACCCTTCTCGAGGAGAAACAATGGCTGAGAATCAGGCCGAACCAATGGTTATGTACGATAGCTACGCCACGCCCTTGACGGCCGGGTCGTATCGCTTCGTCGTGCAGCAGACCGTCAGCCTCGAGAGTGACAAGGATCGCCATTACTACCGCGATCAGCCTTTTGAAGTCACGGCGCCGCGATATGTAATCGAAGGCACCGAGATTCAAGCGTACTTTCCACCGGCAGGCGGAGTCGCCGATTATCAAAACGTTCTGCCGCACCTTGTGCTTCGCACACGCAGTCTGCCGTGGGAGCGAACAGTCTTGCCGAAATCGGCAAGTGAGCCCTGGCTCGCGCTGCTTGATACGACTAACAAGATCCCGTTGGAGATGGTTGCCGACGGCGAATTCGCGGTGCTGGTCGCCAACCGATTCCCGCCGGCAGGCGCAAACACAATCCACCTTATTTCGCTCGAAGGCTGGGCGGATCTGATTGGCGCGCCTTCCGAGCAACAGTACTCAGCTTCGCGCGTGCGTTTAATCACTCTGGCCAGTTGGAGTTTTTTGTGTGACTCAAAGGGGCACGATACCTTTGGCGGATTGATGCTCAGACTGCAGAAAAACGCAGCGGTGGTTGGCGTCGCGCCTCCAGCGCTCGGTGGCGACGCTTATGTGAATGGGGCGCTCAAAAGCGGCTACGTCCCAGTGGATTATCAACCGCTGGATAGCACTCCGACGCTCGCGTGGTATCGGGGACCGTTGACGCCGCTGGCAGTCAAAGCGCCAGCCGGCCGTAAGTCCTTCCGGCGCGCCGACGCCGCGCTGATCTTCGACGAACGAACGGCGATAATGGATGTGTCATATGCGTCGGCTTGGGAACTCGGCCGGATGCTGGCGCTCAGTTCCCCCACATTCTCGAAGGGACTACGCCTCTTTGTCGAAAGCAGTGATAACGCCGCGGAGCTCGCCCGCCAAATCGCAACGTTTCTGGAGCTGCATCGGAGCGCGTTCAACATCAAGGCCGACGCTCCGAAAGCCGAAGAGGTCGCCATTGCCGATGAGTTGGTGGAATGGATTGCGCGTCTGGTGATGCTCTACCCGGTGCCCTTTCAGTATCTTGTTCCGCATCCCGCGTTGTTGCCACCCGAGTCGCTGCGCTTCTTTCACCTGGACGACAACTGGGTAAATGCGCTGGTGGATGGAGCGCTCAGCATCGCAGCGCGCACACTTGCAAAGCAGAGCCCGGCGTCGCAGGCAGATTTGCAGTCGGCGTTGTCCAAAATCGTGTATCAGCACCGGCTGCGGCTGCAAGGGAAGAACCCGGAGTGGAATCCGTCGGAGCGTTATATGGATGTTCCAAAATCAGGGTTCGTGTTGCGTTCGAGCGTTCTCACCGGATGGCCGGGAGTCGAAGTGACGGCGATTACCATCGCAGAGCACAGTGAGATTCTTCCCAGGATTCTTCGCCTCGATCAGATTGCCGACGGAGTGTTGTTCTGTCTCGCGCGCGGCTCTCTCAAACAAGTCACTTTTCGCGAGCCGCGCGAAGGAATCACATTCGGCGTGGGTACCGGAGGAGTAGTCAAAACGCGCAATGTGAATGCAACCGTCAAGGTCAAAGAAGAGTTGATGCGCGCCGGGGCTTGCGACGGCGTGGCCGATATCGCGGCGATTGCAGGTCAATTTACGAAGCTGGACAAACTGCCGGAAGGCAGCGTTGGATCGGCTGAATTTGGGCTCCAGATGATTCGCATGCCTGAAGAGCAAGTCATCGAGTGGGGTTAGGTCGAGGTGTTTCAAGAGGAAATCGCATGGCAAATGAACGCCATCTGCTCGTACCGATCAAGGCGCAAGCGCTGGTCATTGACGATATCGTCTTCGATAGACGCGGCACCGTCGAGATCAACGGAGAGTACTTTGCCAACGCCGGGAGATGGTCGCCCCGCCAGTCGGATTACCAGTCCGTGCCTGGCACTCTGAGCGCGCCAGGCCCAATTCCGTTTTACGGCGCCAGGCGCAAGTATAAGGGCGAAGCCGCCGGCCAACTGGTGCTCGATGAGAAATCGCGCGCCTTGCTAACGCAGGAAGATCGCGGTGTTTATTTGCACTGGGTGCTGCCCTCCGGGCTGCGACACGCATACGAGCCCGGTTCGCTCGACTTTCCAACGCTTCCCGACCAGTGGTTGATAGTGCGGTTCTGCCGTCGTGGCGCGGCGCTGCAAACAAAAGCCTGGTTTGTAGACAGTGGCCTGGTGGTTGATTCAGATGACGACCCCGCCAATTTGCTGTTGGAACGCGGCGACGAGTACGAAGCCCGGCGCGTTGGCAAAGTAGTTCCGCTCGATGAGTTCGCGCCTGCCGAATTTGCGGGAGAGCACACGAAGATCACAGCCATCGGCAACGCACAGACCGGCTCACCGACCTTCACTGCGTTCCTGGCCGAGAACCGCAACGTTCTCTCCTGGCACGACACGCTGAATGATCTGCGCGAGCCGGCTAATACCGGGAAGGTTCCGAAAGATACCTCGATCAGTTATTTGTTGCTGGGATGGTATCGAGACGCGGAGAACGAACCACTCAAAGCGCTACCCGTTGAACTCGTCAAGCAGGAGGCGCCAAAACCGGACGGCTGGCTCATTGACCCGCTTGGTTGGCTGGTTGAATCCGCTCAAGCGCCCGGCGACTTGAAGAGCCACCGTTCTCTTTTCCACGGTATGGTCGCGCATATCAATTACTGGAGTTCGAATACCTACAAAGGTCCGATGCTGGGCTATCCTGGTTCGCCGGCTGTCGCAGGAACGCTCGGTGGGTCGCCGCCGGCTTTCAAAGTCGGCGTCGGAAACAACGCGGAAGATGCGCTGGTATCGCTGGTTTCAAGTGAATACAGCGGAGGCGAAACAGCGCCGAATCTTTGGAAGGCCCTGGAAGCGGTTATCTATCGCCAACCCGAATCACTGGCCGGCAGTTGGAATGCCGCGCCGCGAGATCACACCGTTCATCATAGTTGGTTCTCTACTCTGGAGGCCGGTAAGACGTGGTCCATCCGGCCGCGCTCCCGAAATGAGAGCACGTTCCCGGCCGATCCCAAAGTGACTGCCGCCCAAACCGGAACCAGTGCAACGCCTGATCAACTCGCTGACCTGAAGCGCCTCAACAAGCTGCAATCCGAAACGGATGCCGCAAGCCGAGAGCTGGTCGCGTTACAGCAGGATTTGTACGCGCGTTGGTGGAAGTTGTGTGAACGGTCCCGCCTCGATGACGCCGCCAGTCTAAAGGCTGAAGAGGCCGATTGCCGCGCATTGATCGCGCGCGTGAAAACTCTGCAGTCAGAACGCGAGAAGCTGCTCAAGCAACTGCGCCCGCCAGACGCGCTCCCGCTGGTAGACGCGCTAATGAAGAAATTGCCGGCCGAGCTGGAACTTCGTTCCGACGACGCACCGCGCTTTTGGGCGCCAGCCGATCCGGTGATCGTTGTAACGAACTGCGGCCAGCCTGCCAAACACAAGTTCCCGACGCCGCTTCCTTGCCGCTTGACTGAACAAATCGTCAGCGCCGGCGAAGTTGAGATAAAAAAGAGCGACAAAAAAACCTTCGACACCGCTTCCGGCATAACAGCGATTGCCTCCTCGGTGCAGAAGCACTTTGGGGAGCGCTCCGAAACCCTGACGAGTCTTCTCAAAGAAGGCTCTCTCGTCGAACAAGCGATAAGCGATCTTGCGTATCGATCCTACGAATCCTTGCCGCCCGATGACCGAGTCTTTGACGAGGATCGCTGGCAGAAGTGGACAAAGCGCCTCGTGGACGATCTGAACTTGGGTGATCAATCAAATAATCGGCCAACCGATAGGATCGTGTTTGGCAAGCCGGGCGTTTTGAATATCCAACCGCACCGCCTGGCGGAGCTATGGGTGCAACAGCCGTGGTCTCCGTTGTTTCTCGATTGGCAGATTACGTGGTTTCCGACCACCCAGTCCGGCCAGGACTTCGGTCCGGTCTGGTCTCTCGGCGAGCATAGCTACGATTATGAGCCGCTGGATAAAGAATCGCTGCCAACTCCAGGGTTCGCGTTTCGGGGACGCAGTCTCCTGAACCCGATTGACGGCCGCCTTTTCGATGAGCCGCTGGAAACGCTGCGGCAACTACTCAGGGGCGACGATGGGCAGAAGGACAAGGGCAAGCCCTCCTTTCCCGCCGCGGTGGTGAAAATCCTAAAGAAGTATGAAGACGTTTGGGACCAAACGCTCGGCAAGCTTTCCGGCGCGGGTCTCATGGGTCAGGCGTTGACCGGTTTTCATCAATCCTTGCTTCGCCGCGATGTCACACTCCCGCGCGTCATGCCTGATCCGAAGCGTCCCTGGGTGTTCAGGAGCCGGCTCAAAGCTCTCGAGCTCGAAGTTGGACGGCTGCTTGACGCTTCAATCGAAGGATCGCTAGTCGGCGAGCGCCTTGCGCCTCCTTCAGTTCCCTCGCTCTCAACTACAGAGCTTCCTTTTAGTATGGTTCGCGCGGGAGCGCTTCGGATCGATGAGTTGTGGCTTGTGGATGACTTCGGTCAATGGGCGGACTTGCTTGGTTTGACATCATCGGGCAGCACATCTTCAGGCCAGGTCTTCAACCCGCGTATGCGCTGGTGCGAAGACCCCGAGTTCATCGCGATGCCGCCTCGCATAATCCAACCGGCACGCCTCAACTTCCGTTTCACCGCCGCCGAAAACTCGCTGGCGGAAAGCGACTCTGATCCGGGGCTTAGTCCAATCTGCGGCTGGATTTTTTACAATCCGCTGGACCGGGCGCTGGTGCTTTGCGACAAGGACGGTCGTCTTTCCGGTGAGCTTGTCATCACGACCGAACAAACCGATTTCCGCGTTGATTGGGATCCCGGTGCGCGGGGCGTTGCGCTCGCCGATATTCGCAATCGCGCTCTTCGGGCCTTTGCCGAGTCGCTGGTCGAAACGACCCTGACGCCGAAACCCAGGCTGCATGACTTGCTGACGCTGATCGACCGTGCGCTCGAACGCATCCGTCCCGCTGCGGCCCGTCGAGACGGCGCGTTATTTGGTCGCCCGCTTGCGCTTGTGAGCGCGCATATGGGTTTGGAGCTTTTCGGCAAGTCGTGGACTGATCCACGAAGAACGCCGGTGGCCGAGCCTCTGGAGAAAGCGGGCGACGCGACGCTCAACGCGTTGCGGGTTCGCGTAAATCTGGGCTGCGCGCACAACACGGAAGACGGTATGGTCGGCTATTTCATAGCCGGCGATTACGGTCGCATCGTGCCCACCGAGCTGGCGAAGAAGTTTGAACCCACCGGTTACATTGCGGATCCGAAGACCGCTGCACTGCGCATCGGTTTTGGAGCGCCCGAGCAGCTCACGCTACTGATGGATCCGTGGGGTTCAGTGCAGGCGGCGGCCGGGCTGGTGCCGGCGAAATCGATCACCCTGGCGCAGGCCAACCTGGACCGGACGCTCGCCCAGATGGAAGCCTCGTTTCGCGTCGGCCCGGTCCTGCTGCAATCTGACAGGCTGGCTCTGCCGATGCCGGCTGGAGACAAAAGGCGTTGGAGTTTCTCCGGGCCTCTGACTAACAATCTGGCGGCTGAGCTCGCCCCATCCGATCCCCGGTATTTTAGCGATCAGCCGGTGGTGGCGGCCGAGGGCCGCCTCGTGCTGCTGAACAAGGAAGAATAGACTCTAGGAGAACATCATGTCAGACCGGCGACTGAGCCTCTCCGTTCAATCTGTTACCCCAACTCAGTTGGAGATAGTAGTCAAAAACACCAGCGGCGCGGCGCTGACTGAGAATCTGGGAATCGAAATCAGACCGGAGATGTATCTGGTAGACAAACGCATCAAGGAAGCCTGCGAGAAGGCCCCCAACCCCCGGTGCAAGCCCAGAAACAGGAAGACTCTGGACGCGATTGTGACGGGCGCGTCCTCAGGTTGGTCCGTCTGGGCGATGCGAGACCCGGCCGACACGGTAGCCATCATTCAAGTCTTCAACTATTACGACCAGAAAACCGGCGTAGAACTGGAAACACCGTTCAAGTTTGATACCGGCGCTGAGTTCACCTTGCGCATTCCGCTCAACGCAGAAGCCGGCATCGGTCGCGTGCAGATCACGCATAGCTACTCGTACGGCGCGGAGACAGACCGAGTACCCGGCACGCTCGATGTGAGCCCAGCAGGCAGCGATGAGTGGAAGCCGAACGTCAGCCTGACCTGTAACCAGCCAAGTCCATCGGCGATCAAACCCGCGGATGAAGTGAAGATCTTCTGGCAAATCAAGGATGGCGTTAGCGCCACGCTGCGCGGACCGCTGCCAGGCGGGAACTCGAAATTTGAGCTCAAAGATGATGCCGACTCAAACTTCAAAATCGCAAGCGGCTCGTTTGTAATCCTAGCGGTCGGTCCGATGACCTTCACCCTGGAGGCCGAAGTGCGGCGCGGCGAAAACAAGCCGAATGAACGAGTGGTCAGAATGCTATCACTCGACACTCATAACAAGAAACATACCTACGTGGGAGCGCGCCCAAACCGCGTGCTTCCAAACGGTCTTGTCGAAATTGACTGGGCGGCCTGGGGCGTTGAAGACGCGACCCTTCTCATCAACGGTAACGCGAGCCGAAAGATCCCGTTAACCGAACAGAATAAGTTTCAAACTTATCAGGGAAGCGGTGTGATGCGCTTCACTTCAAAGAAATCGGAGAAGGAATTCATCGACCTTGAGATTGAAGTTGGCGGTCGTCCGGTCAACGACTCATCTACAAGTGTCAGCGTCGTCTCCTGGGAAAAGCAGACCAAACCCAGATTCCTGGGTAAGGCAATTGGTCTTGCTGTCGCGGACGGGAAAATGGCGCTGCTGACCAGCGACGGATTTTACACGGCCAATGTAGGAGAACGTGACGGCACGACAGTGATTCATCCGGTTTTTCGCAAGGCCGACACGGTGGCGCCTAAGGCGTGGCTCGCGCTCGCACAACTAGACACCGGGTTTGTGGCCTTACTGCAAACGAGTGGGGACGATCTGCAACTCGCGCGCTACTTCTCTGATGGCAGGGCTGACGGGTTGCCGATTCATCTTCCCGGCACTGTGGTGGATATGGTCCGGCGTAGCGGCACAATCTATGATCTCGCCGTGTCAGGCGACGATGCAACGGGAGGTCCTCGCGTCTTCGTCGTGGTTGAAACTCCGGTTCACGGCGGGGCCTCGATTCGCCGCGCATTCTCCGTGCGCTTCAAGGCGCAAGCTGAACCGCGCTCGGAACCGCTGCTTGAGCCGTTGACGCGCTATCGGTTGGTCGCCTTCGATCGAGCGCTCTATGCACTGAGTCGCGAATCCGGCCGAATGTTTCGCTTCGGCCTTACCCCGGAAGGAAAGCTCGAGACCCCGAGCGAAACCGCTTGCGCCGCCGAAAACAGCAAGTCTATGGTCCACGTGGGTCTTCTCGTTCCGGTTGGCCGCGTGTTCGCAGTATTGGATCCCAGCTCCGTCCCGTCTTTGGCGGTGCTGGACTTGTTCGGTCTGCACAATTCTTTGGGCTATGAGAGCCTGATTGTGCCGGTGGACCCGAACAAAATCACCCAGGATTTGATCTACAACCCGCAAAATAACCGCTGGGCTCGCTGCGGCCACGGACTGGATATTCAAACCGGCGCGCTTTGCGCCTACCGTGGCGGAGAATCCCCGCGTCTGTGGGTGCTTCAGCCTGACGGCGAAATACACACCTTGGCGGTGAAATCCGAACATATCTTCGCCAGCGATTTCGTTTCGAAGGTCCCGACCATAGACTTGCCGCCATACCTCGACGGCAAACGTGGGTTTACGATCTCCAATCAATCGGGAGTAGACCTTGTCCCGATGGACGACGTCTGCCGCCTAGCGGGCCTCGATGATTTCAGCTCGAGTGGACCGGCCGCACCGACGCCGATTCGGCTGCCGTTTGAAAACTCGTCCAGAAAAAAATTCGAGATCGCCTTGAATAAGAAAGGCGCCGAGCCAGTCAAGCTGCGTTTCATGGGCAAAGAGCCTCCGCCGGCGGGCCCGCGTTATGTGCTTGAAATGACATTCAGTGGTCCAAGCCTCTCGTCGGTCACCTCGGTTTTCAAGCGGCTCGCAGTTGATGTGAAGGGCGCTGTTTCGATTGTCGATGTGCCGGGGACTTCGGCACAGCACCCAGCCGGCGACTTGATCACCATACCAGCAGCCGAAATCCTTACCGGAAGCTCGAAACTGGTCATCGCAAATGGGTCGCCCTTCGATCTCACGCTGACTCCTTCCAAACAGGCGCCGCCGTTTCGCTCGTATGAAGAGGTATTGATAAAATACAACACTCCTTCGCTTTCCCTCTCTTCACCCACTCTGGGTGAATTACGCTTCGACATCGATTGTGCGATGCCGAATGGCATCGGGACCTCATCAGCAGACGTAGCGCAGCAACGCATGATTCGCATCAATCCCGATAAAGCGATCGGAATGGAAATTCGCCAAGCCAGGATGTTGAACCCGCGCGAGACGGTGTATGTTAACTATCAACTGGATAGTAATACGTCGGTTTCCGCCGAACAGTCTGGTAAGAACCAGGTCTACGTTTGTCAGATTGATTACGGAATCAGGAAGGATTTGCCCGCGGTCTACATTGGCGACGGAGTGAGCAATAAGGATGACCGGTATTTCTATCTGCCCGCGGCGCTCCCGCAAGATCCGTCGAAGGCGCAGATCTTGAGAGTAGATAGCCAGACTCTCGCGCATACGGCAAGCGACTCGTTCCCCGGCGGCACACTCTTCGGGCTGCCTAACGCAGTGGGCCTCTCATTAAACAAGGTGTTCGCGATGTTTGGCGACACAGATCTCTACGAATTTTCCCAGACGCTGCAGCTCTCCAAAAAGACTAGCTTCACGAGGAGAGCCGCCAGATTCACCTGGCCCCTTCAGCTTAAGACAACCGCGAGCGGCAGCGTCTACGTGCTGGTTAAGATTCAGGACTCTATCGATCGTACTCAATACGTCCTGCTCGCGGAGGGGCTTCCTAAGAACGCAGAACAACATCGGCCGTTTCCACCGCGTCAAGACACAGAGACCGTCAAAGAAATAAGTGTGAGCGATTTGATCGATAAACCGTTTTCTTTTAATCAAGGCGGGGCCGCCGCTGTTTTTAAGAGGCCTATGGCGGTTTCGCCGGATGGTAATTTGGTTGTCATCGCAGAAACCGGTGGGTTCAAGATAGTCAATTTTTCGCCTGGCTATTTCCGTGCCGATCATAACTGGATCGAGTCGGTGGCAGAACCGGCAGGTGTCGTCTTCTCCGACAACGGCTACTTTTACTGCTTGCACTATCCAACAAGCCCGGGCGGGATGAGGGTTACACGCATCGAGTCTGCTAACCTGAGGAACAAGAGAACAATCTCGCTTCCCCCGATTGAAGGCGATTTCAACATAGGCCCGGACCCCGCACGATTTGGCCCGGCTGCAGGCGAGCTAAATCATGCACGTGCTTTTAGTCTGGCGGTTGCGCCGGGCGGAGAATACTTGTATGCCTCGCAGGGAAAATCCATTCTGCAGATTCATGCGAACAGCATGGAGGTACGGCCCTGGCGTGCGGCGGTCGACTTACCCTGCCGCCTCATTACGGTGAAGAAAGGGCCTGCTTATCGAACCAGTCATGGCGACGTCCAGACCGACCTGGTGTATGCAATAGGCGCTAAGGTCGAGAGTGACGGAAAGAAAGTGAAAGAGCATAAGACACAGCTCTACGCGCTGGCAGCCCCGAGATGATATTTCGACGATTCGACGTTCCGTCGTTTTCCGCCTCAATATCGCACCGTGCATCTAAATCGAGATTCGGACTCGACCCAGGTTAACCATTGCGGAGAAGCCTGCCTGTCCGCTCTAAACTTGCGGCCGTGCCTCGGACGCTGCAAAGGTCTGCGGTTATTGACGTAAGCTAAGTAACCGGTTCAGGTGACGCAAGCTACGCTGAAAAAAAGATTGACTTCTGTCGCCGACAGGAATATTGTCGTCGCCGCAGTGTAAGAAAAGTATCAGTAGACAGTTGGATCATAACGCGCCCTTTAGATGCAAAATGCCTTTTCTGACCACTGCTCTGGTAACTTGGCCGCATCAGGAATTGAAACCCACGGCTGATCAAGAGACCACGCCGAAGGCAATGACAAACGCGATGTCCTAGGGCTGCTCCAGTCTCGCGGCTGCAGTCGCTCACTCAGTCTCCATCACGGAGTTACAAAATCTCACCGCCCGACCTCATGGGCTGAGAGACGTTTAGCATTCAACAACTCAAGACGAGTCTCGCTTGGTAAGTCGAACGAGCGGGACATGGCCCCGAGGTCGTGTCGATTGACTCACGGCCTGATGGATCAGTGACGAAAGTCGCTTTGCAGGAGGTCTTTCACATGCCAGTTACACCAACTTATCCAGGAGTCTATGTTCAGGAGGTTCCGAGCGGTGTTCGCACGATCGCGGGTGTGAGCACTTCCATCGCTATGTTTATCGGAGCCTCAAAGAAGGGACCGATGTTTCAGCCGGTGCGCTGCACTAACTACACCGATTTCGTGCGCGCGTTCTCTGCCGATACCTCAGCCGGCCAATTGCCAAATTACCTTAAGCTCTTTTTCCTGAACGGGGGAACTGATTGCTACGTCATGCGGATCGCCAACGGCGCTACGCCATCGACGGTCACGCTTAAGAACGAAAAGGGCGTTGCGGTGTTAGACCTGACGGCGAAGGACGAAGGTCTCGCGGGCGAGAACATTCGAGCGGTTGTTAGTTACAACACGCCTCAGCCCGAGGTCACTTTCAACGTCGATCTGTTTCGATGGACGATTGACTCGGCTGGCAATCGCACGAAGAACGATGCTGAATCGTGGAAGGGATTAACGATGGACCCCGCCTCGCCGCTTTTCGCTCCGAGTTTCATTAGCCAGAACTCAAAGCTTGTTTCGGCGTTGTCGAGCAATCCTTCGGCGGTTCCGGGATTTTCCATCTCTGGGCGGGCGGTCGACATGCTACCGGGCGACCCGACCTTCCAAGCAGCGTGGAAAACGCTTTTCGGGAAGTCGACGCCCAACACCAGTTTCTTTCTAATCAGCGTCAACGGCAGCCCTTACGCTACGGTTGACCTGTCAAACATTGCGGTCGCAACCCAGACCCAGGTCCAAACTACCGCAGACGTCAAGGCTGCCATTGAGAGTAGCCTCGCCGCCAGCATCCCCGGCGTCACCGTCACTGTAACTTTTCCTGCTTACCCCGCGACATCCACATTCACTCGAATGAAGATTGAATCATCCACGGGCGATGTCTTTATTCGTCCGGCAGCGCAGAATGATCTGGCAGTGCCTCTAATGTTAGGCACAGCGCAAGGAGGAATAGAAGTGTCGGGGCGCGCATTGCATCGCCCAGCACCCAATGGCATCACGTTCCGGGGGTACGATCCTGACGCATTGAATGCTTTTGGTAACCTCGCTCAGACTGATCTCACGAACATCACGCTCGATGCAATAAAGCCAGACGGAACATTTGGCGCTTCTCCCGCGATCTCGATGGCGACCCTAAAAACCGTTAACACGTCGGGCGCGAAAATGATGGTAGACGCGACTCAGGCTACTACGTCTCCTAACGGCCGAAGCGACGGTGTTCGCGAGAAGTTCGCCATCATTGCGCAGAGGATCAATGAGGCCGCAGCCTCATCTGCGGGAACTATCAGATGGAAAGCTGAAGTATGGGGATCTCGGCTGGCGATTCTTCCAACTAACGTCGGCGACAATTTTGTTTCCGCGAATTTTGTGACCACTCAGGCAGCTTCCACTACCCTCGTTAAGGACCTCTGCGGAAACAATGTCAACGTCTACAGCGTCGGCCACGGAGGAACGCCCAACGGCCAACAGTCTCCAGCCCCCTCTGTTGCCTCTGATGCCACCAAGACATGGGATAATGCGCAGAAAGCCACAACTGGCGTCGGGGCGTTGCGCATAGGCTTGGCGAAAGATTACAGCGCGGTTTTCTTCCCGCGCATCACAATTGACGACGGCGGACTGAAGAAGAACATCGGCCCAGCCGGAGCGATTGCCGGTCTGTGCGCTCGCACTGACGGAACTCGCGGCGTTTGGAAAGCACCCGCCGGAACTGATGCTGACCTGCGTGGCGTCATCGGACTCGAACAACGGTTCTCGGATGGTGAGAACGGCATCCTGAATCCCCGAGCCGTCAACACCATCCGCATCTTCCCCAACGGCATCGTCAACTGGGGCGCGCGCACGATGGACGGCGACAATGATTTCGGCAGCGAATACAAATACATTCCTATTCGCCGCCTGGCTTTGTACATGGAAGAGAGCCTCTATCGTGGTCTGAAATGGGTTGTGTTCGAACCTAATGACGAGCCGCTGTGGGCACAGATTCGTCTTAACGTCGGCGCCTTCATGCACAACTTGTTTCGGCAGGGCGCATTTCAGGGAACGACTCCCAAGGATGCGTACTTCGTCAAATGCGATAAAGAAACCACAACCCAGAATGATCGCAATCTGGGAATCGTGAACATCTGGGTTGGCTTCGCTCCGCTCAAGCCGGCCGAGTTTGTCATTCTCTACCTGCAACAAATGGCCGGACAAATCGAAGTCTAAGACGAAAGGAGTTAAGCTATGGCGCAATTCTCAGTCAACGCGCAGAGGTTCGATCCTTACAAGAACTTTAAGTTCCGCATCAAGTGGGACGGCAAATACGTCGCCGGCGTAAGTAAGATCAGCGCTCTCAAACGCTCGACCGAACCGGTCACCCATCGCGAAGGCGGCGATCCCAGCACTTCGCGTGTGTCTCCTAGCGTCTGGAAGTTTGAGCCGATCACTCTCGAGCGCGGCGTCACCCACGATCCTGAGTTCGAGAAGTGGGCCAATCTCATCTACACCACGGATGGCGACGCGGCGATCTCGCTCAAGAACTTCCGCAAAGACATCATCATCGACTTCCTGGATGAGCTGGGCGTCATCGCAAAGTCTTACAAGGTCTATCGCTGCTGGGTTTCGGAATACACCGCGCTTCCCGATCTCGACGCTAATGCGCATGTCATCGCCATCGAACACCTGGTCCTTCAGAACGAAGGTTGGGAGCGCGACGTAGCGGTGACCGAGCCGACTGAAACCTAACGAGGGCGATGCAATGTCCGCGGAACAAGCATCGTTGGGTCTCACCGGTGATCCGTCACGTATTCGACTTCGAGAGTTGAACGGCTTCGACGAGCAATCCATTCGCGGCGTGGACACCGTGACCGCAATCGGTCTCCTCGACCGTCTCCTGGTCAATGCGCCGGGTTACTCAGCCGAAGAATTGAAGGCGGCAAGGTTGACCGCATCCCAGCGCGATCGGCTGCTGGCGGCGGTCTATGAAAGAACCTTTGGCCCGCGCATTGACAGCACGATGCGCTGCAGGATCTGCGGCGAGCTTTTTGACCTGTCGTTCACAATCGAGAACTTGCTAGCCGCGCTCAGCGCTTCTGCCTCGTCATCGTCCGCCGAGTTGCGGCCTGACGGAACGTTTCGTCTTCCGAACGGCGTCCGGTTTCGCTTGCCGACGGGCGAGGATGAGATGGCGATTGCGGGACTATCGCCCGTAGACGCCGAGAACGCGCTGCTCGGGCGTTGTTTGATTGAGCCGGAGAACAGCGTCAATTTGGAAGCTGTACAGAAAGCAATGGAAGAAGTCGCTCCGATTCTGGATCTCGATCTTGACGCACAGTGTCCTGAATGCGGCGGCAAGCAGTCGGTTCATTTTGATGTGCAGTATTACCTGCTGCGCGCGCTCGAGCAGGAACGCAAGCAGATGGCTCGAGAGGTGCACCGGCTGGCGATTGCCTACGGCTGGAGCCTAAACGAGATTCTCGGTTTGTTCCGGAGCCAGCGGCGCGCTTTCGTCGAATTGATCGATGCGGACATCTCAGCACAACGGAGGCAATGGTCATGACAAGCTATCTGCAGCGGCTCGCGGCTCGCGCGACGGGTAACACTGTAGCGCCGTCGCTCCTTCCGTCTGTGCGCAGCGAGATGATCAGTGAAAGCGAGTCTGATCCCTTTGCCGCCGCATCTGAACCTTACGAATTGCCTGTCTCTCGATCGCCGCATGCCGCTTCCAGGCAGCAGGCAACTTCCAACGACTCTCAAATCACGGCCTCGCACCAGCACTCGAGTGAACCGCTGGCCGCTTCCGAGCCCGTCGCATTGGGCCGTCCGGCGGCCGAGACGCAGTCTACTTCGCATGAGTCACCTACAGCGAACGGTCCGAGTTCAAATGAGATTGATTTTCAGACGACACCTAAATACAAGCGCAGAGGCAGCACGGACGAGACGCCGGACCGCGCCAACCCGGCGATGACGCAAACAGCCGTGCTCGAGGAGAAGAAGCACCTTATGCCTCCCGGCAAGGATGAGTTTAGGAAACCCAGCGTGGCTCCTCCGCGGGAGCATGTGCTTGCGCCTCCGACCCGGATTGAACATGGGTCGAAGCCTTTCGCAACTGAGGAAGAGACTGGCGATCGAGGCGATGCCGGCCGGTCGAACCGATTGCCCCGCGATGTGTCCCAGCAGATACGCATTCGTAAAGAAGACGCCATACGATCCACACGCGCTTCTTCAAGCTTCGTTCGTGCCGGCCGAACCAACGAATCGGCCCCCTCTACCGAGCCACGTCCCGTTGATGCCATTCGGACAGCGGGTCAAGTTAAAGGCTCGAGCGAAGAACGGGCTCAGACTCTCGAGCGCCGACGCGCCGATGCAGTTCGGAGCGAAGAACGGGCTCAAACTCTCGAGCGCCGACGCGCCGATGCGGTTCGGAGCGAATCTCGATCTCCAGCTTTGCCAGATGTGAATGACGAACGAGCCGCGACGCTCGAGCCGCGACGCGTTGAAGCGGTTCGAAGCAAGGCTCGAGTATCAGGTTTGACTGGGTTGAATGAAGAAACAGCTCAGACTCTCGAGCCGCGTGCCGCAGCGGTTCCGTCCGCGGCTCCAATTCCGGACGAGCCGCGCCTGGTCATTGGCCAGCTGAGAGTTGATGTGGTGGCGGCGGCTCCTTCTCCGCCTCGTGAAGTAGTTCGAGTGGTGACGCACAACGGCGGCTCGGGCCGGAGTTCGAACACCGGGGGTTCACTTTCGAAGTTACGGTTTGGTTTGGGGCAAATGTAGACATGCTGCTCAACCTTTCTCTCGTCACCGATGCGCTCATCAGTTTGATTGACAAATACATTAGAGCCTCGCCGGCGTGGCCCATCGGTGTCACCCCGGGGGTCTTGAATGTGTCTGCCGAGCCGCGTGACAAGCTGACCGGAGAGAGCACAATTGGAATGTATTTGTATCACATAACCGAAGACGCACACTTCAAGAATCTTCCGTCCCCGTCTGCCGATCTACCGCCCATACGATACACACCGATGGGACTCAATCTCTATTATCAACTCAGCGCGCGAAGCTCTACGCCAGGTGACCCCGGTATCCAGAGAGAACAACAGTTGTTAGGCCTGGCAATCAAAGCGTTGAGAGACTACCCGGTAGTTGACGATTCGACTGTGATTGCCAACACAAAAATCTTTGCGGGCGATCTTGACCGCACCGACAATCGCTTCCGCATTTCCCTTTTGCCGATAACGCACAATGAAGCCCTGAACTTCTCTACCTCCGGCGAACACCGGCTCAGGCTTGCAGTCTACTATCAAGTGTCGGTGGCCCTGCTCGAGCCGGAGAAGCCAACCCTGCGCGCGGGACGCGTGTTGAAGTACGGGGTGTTCACTTTCACAAGAGGCGCGCCGAGATTAGACGGAAGCCGCGCGACGGTTACCTTCACAATGCCCGACGGGACAGCGGCGAGCGTAGAAACGCAGCCGGCTGAAGTGTCCGTACGAAATCTCACCACTAACACCGGTGGCGAAATCATCTTCTTCGGATCGGATCTGACAGGCGATCAAACAACTCTGTTGATAAAGAACAAGCGATTCACCGGGCCCATCGAAGTCCCGATGGATTGGGGGGTGACAGCAACCGACACTCAGATTTTCGCCGTCGTTCAGCCGGCTGCGGGGCCTGCAAAGATTCTGCCTGGCATCTACTCCGCGATCGCGAAAGTGACCACGCACCAAATGGGTCCCGATAACCAGATGCGGACGTTCATCAAGACTTCAAACGAGATGCCGTTCATCGTTACTCCGCGGATCGATAACGCGATAGACAACACAATAACTCGCGATCCCTTAACCGGAGAGTTCGACGTGAGGGGCGCTGTATTTCAAGACCCGGTCCCGCAAGGAGAGAAACCCACAATCGAATCAATCGAAGTATTCGTCGGGCCGCGTTCGTTGGGCGCGGGAGCAGCACTAGGCAAGTTTGAGGTGATCGATGCGAACACGATTCGATTACGCTTTCCGATTCCCGGGATCAACTCAAACGAAACCGTTCCATTTCGACTAATCATCAACGGGGCCGAGAGCGCTCCTAACTGGGTGACGGCGCCATGACAGCGCGAGCAGAAAACGCAATCAGCGAATCGATTCCGGAGCCGCGGCTCGCAGCCACCGGAGAATTGTCGCCGGAGCTTGAATTGTTGCTGGCGCGTTTCCGTTTGCTCGCGACGCTTCGGCTCGGCTGGCTCGAAAAGTTGTGGAGCGAAGAAGGAGCCCCGAGTACTCGAGCCGCCATCAGCCACGGCGAGATCGAAGCTAATCTCGCCGATCGCGACTCTCCTCAAGCCGAAGCGGCGTGGATCGAGCAGGATGAATCGTCTCATCGCTACAACCTTGCGCTTGCCGAGATTGAAGCATCTCTCGCAAGCGATCACACGTCTCGGCTTGCTCAGATCAATACGCTGTTCGGGTTGAGCGTCGAAGAATCGGACCTGCTTCAAGCCTGCGCCGCCGTCGCGTTCGACCCGTCGCTTGCACGTGTGTGCGCTTATTTGCAGGACCATACGGGCCGCGCTTACGTCACCGAAGACCTGGCGGCGCGTTTGTTTCATTACGGACGCTCGAGCGTGTGGAGCGCTGAGTCGCCGCTGTTTCGCTGGGAGTTGGTTTCGGCAAAAGACATGGGCGCGGGCGAGCCTCGCGCGCTCGCGTGCGACCCGCAGATCCGTGACTGGCTTGCGGGTGAGCACGCGCTCGACGAATCGCTCGTCGGCATCGCGCGGATCTACGACCGACAGCCGGCGCTTGCGTCGTGGCCCGTGCGTGAGAACGTAGAGTTCATCAACCGGACTATTCACGCAGAGTCGCCCGATCGATTGCGCTTCACCATTAGCGGCGCTCCTGGGAGTGGGCGGCGCACTCTTGCCGCAACCATCGGCGCCGCGCTTGGGCTTCCTTTGCTTGTGATCGAAGCCGATCAAATCGATGACATTGCCTGGCCTCGAGTATTCGTGAGAGCTCAACGGCACGCATACCTCGAACGTCGCGCACTCGCGTGGATCGGCGAAAGCCTCTCGCGCAGGCCTTGGGTGCCCGGCGTTCCAATGTTCCCGCTGCAGTTCATCATCTGTGATTCAGCGCACGAACCGGCGCCGATCTCGGGCGTGGTCGAGCGCAAAATGAAGATGCCCGCGCTCAGCATTGAAGAACGCAAGCAGCTCTGGCGCGACTACATTCCGGCTTCGAGCGAATGGCCGCAGGATGAATTCGATGCGCTCGCGTCGTCTTATCGAGTTCACGTCGGAGACATCGCCGATGCAGCTCGCGCTCGAGTCTCCAGCCCGCAGGAAGCGGTTGAGCGCGTTCGTCTCTCGGCTCGAACGCGGCTCGGGAATCTCGCGCAGTTGCTCGAATGTCCGTTCGGCTGGGATGACCTGGTCGTGGCTGCGCCTTTGCGCGAGACGCTTCAGGACATCGTGTTCGAAGCCCGCACGCGCGCGGCGTTTTGGGAACAGGAACACGCCCGGCGAATGTTTCCACAGGGGCGAGGATTGATGGCGCTCTTGGGCGGTCCGCCGGGAACCGGAAAGACCATGGCCGCGCAAGTCATCGCCGCGAGCCTCAAGCATGATTTGTTTCGAATAGACCTCTCGAGCGTCGTCAGCAAATACGTCGGAGAAACATCACAGAACCTCGAGCGAATCCTTTCACGCGCCGCCGACATGGACGCGGTGCTGCTGTTCGACGAGGCCGACGCGATGTTCAGCAAGCGAGTGAATGAAGTCCGCGACGCTCAGGACAAGTTCGCCAACACCGACGCGGCTTACCTGCTGCAAGCCATCGAATCGTTTCCCGGCATTGCGATTTTGACTACCAATCAAAAGCACAACATCGATCCGGCGTTCATTCGCCGCCTGCGCTTCGTCATAGATTTCGAGAAGCCGAACGTAGCGCAGCGCCTGGAGATTTGGACAAAAGTAATCGGCGGCCTCGCGGGGAGCGAACGATCCGAAACGATGCTCGACGATTTGAAGTTGCTCGCCGAAAGCATCGAGGTGACCGGAGCGCAGATCAAGTTTGCGGTGTTGGGAGCGATGTTCATCGCCAAGCGCGCGGACCAGACTCTAGAGATGACTCATGTGCTTCGTGGGTTGGAGCGAGAGCTTACGAAAGAAGGCCGCGCGCTCGGAAGTCGCGACCGTAAGAGGATGCTTAAACATGAGAATGCTTAGACAAGAGGACGCTAAGAGATGACGCGCAACACGGTTCAAATCGATCGGCTTCATCTGCGCATTGCCGGACTGAGCCGTGAAGAAGTCACGCGCCTGGGAGCCGACGTCGCGGAACACATCGCGCAATCTCTTCCTTCAGACGGAAGGCGCGAGCACCTGGGCGCGCTCGATATGCGGGTGAGCATTCGGCAAGGAACACCTCAGGATCAACTCGCGAGACTAATAGCCCGAGCAATTCTGGAAAACCTCAAATGAACATGAAGAGTCAACAAGTCACAAAGGAAGCAACGGCGAAACGCGCTCAAGCAGCGCCCGCCGTGACAAATCGCGTCCGCGGTCGAGGCGGCAATCACACGAATATGAGAAAGGATCGAGCAACCTTTCAGCGCAAGGCTGATGAAACAACACCAAGACCTGCGCACATCAAGAGTTTGGAGCAGCCTCTCCAAAGAAAAGCTTCGAAGGACGCCGGGGCTTCGAGTGTTCCGCCGATTGTGCACGAAGTTCTGCATTCACTCGGTCAACCGCTCGATCCAGCAACACGGTCAGTTTCGGAAGCGCGCTTCGGCCACAATTTCTCTCGGGTGCGCGTTCACACGGGCGGGCGGGCCGCCGAGTCGGCACAGGCGGTAAACGCTCTGGCGTATACCGTAGGCGACAATGTTGTCTTTGGTGCTGGACATTACGCGCCGAGGACAGTTGCGGGAAGAAGTCTTTTGGCCCACGAGCTGGGACATGTTGTACAACAAAGTTCACAGACCTTGCGATCATCGACTGGCCGCGGGCTGACCGCTAACGAATCACGTGAGTTAGAAGCGGAAGCGGATCGCGGAGCCGACCTTGCAATGGGTCACCAGACAACTCCGATGGCCGTTTCCTCCGCCCAACTGGCTCTCCAAAAACAGAAGTCCCCGAAAAAATCCGCAGGTCTCGGGACAGGGACTCCCCCGGCCTTTCTGCCCGGTATCAGCAAGGAGAAGGTTCTCGTCGAACAAAAGGGGGTGCAGGTCACTCCCAATTACATCATCAAACACTCGCTGTCCCTCATTGGTAACGTAAAGCTCTCGCCAGCAAGGAGCGTTTTGACTGTTTCCAAAGATGATCTGAGTTTGGATTTCGAGAAGTTTGGAACGAGTCTGAAGTTCACGAAGGGAAGTAGTATCAAAGACATATCTTTTTCGAGCGTGGAAGTTGGATTCGGCCCGCACAAGAGCCAGTCTTTCGAGTTCAAGGCACCTTCGACTTTCATCTGGTCAAGCAAGCTCGCTCCGCCTGATTTAATCGTGGGCCGTATGAAGATGACCGGAGAACTGCGTGTACAGCTTATGATGGAACTTATACCCATTCCAGCAAAGCGAGTTGGTCACCCAGTCTCAGCTCCGGCGCTCGATCCAAAGGCGATTAAGCAGCTTCTCAAACTTGGAACCATTGCCACTGGAATTGGGGTGGCGGCCGAAATCGCGCTCATAGTATTGGGTTCTATTGGGAAAGCCTTGATAGCCCCAGTGATCATAATCGTTCCACCAATGGATGATTATGGGACCGGTGGATATCCACCACAGGAGGCGTAACGGACGCAGGCATGTTTGTTCGAGTGCAATATCAAGTCGCTCACCCCAAGACACACGTGGAAGTTGTTGGTGGGGAGAATCGCGATTAAGACGACGCTGATAGCAGAGTAGTTCTCGAAGAACTTTTATGACTGTGAAGAACCAACAGATCACCAGGGCGTCGACGCCAAAATGTAGTCCGGCATCCTCCTCTGTCTTTACACGCATGCGCGGTGTTCCCGGCAATCATATCCTGATGAGACAGCAAAGTCAGCGAGAGCCAATTGAGCAACAGGCTAACGAGGCAGCGCCGCCACTCGAGCCGGGAGAAAAGAAGGGGGTGTTCCCCGAGCGCCAGGCTTCAAACGAAGCTGGTTCTTCGACTGTGCCGTCGATGGTATCGGAAGTGATGCATTCGGCTGGTCGGCAGCTCAATGCGGCAACTCGGGCATTCATGGAGGCGCGCTTCAGATACGACTTCAGCAACGTGCGCCTTCACACCGATGCGAAGGCGGCGGCCTCAGCGGGCGCGCTCAACGCCGATGCATATACGGTAGGAAGTCAGATCGTATTTAACACCGGGAGATTCGCACCGGATACCTCGCCGGGCAAACGCCTGCTTGCGCATGAGTTGACGCACGTTGTGCAACAAGGTGAGTGCGGAGATGGTGGCTTGGTGCTCAGCCCTGATTCGCAGGAGCGCTACGAACAGGAAGCAGATTTGGTGGCGCGCACGGTCGTGTCGGGCGGAAGTGCCGGGAAGATCTTATCTGCCACTTCTTTTGGAAGGGTAGAACGCAAGATTCAACGCTTCGAGTCTGAGGAACACCGGTCGCTCGGTAACGAAGCGAGCGGCACGGCTATGGTGAACGTCGGGGGGCTGAAGCCCGGTACAAAGTTCGAGCTTCAATTCGGCGATGTGGTCGCGTTGACCGGAGACTACTTTGAATGGTGGGAACTTGAGTTGTTGGCTGGAATTCCAGGCGACCATGGGAAGAAAGCGGGTACCCGGGATGAGATTATTTACGCGCTTTACTTGATCAAGCAATTTGATCCACGGTTCTGGGGCGGGATTTGGGCCTTTTATCCAAGCGGGTTTTCAGAAGAGGTCAGAAACGCGGTTCAGAAACGCTACCAGAAATTAGCTGCGACAAACACCCCCCACTTCGCAGCTCCCCGCGGCAGAGACGCCGCTGGTAAGCCCCTGCCTGGGCCCGAGCAGAGCGCGGGTTCAAAGTATAGAAGTCTGCACGAATCGGCGTTGCGGGCTGCTTACCAAGCCGGAGTGACCAAAGGCAACATCTCACTAGCGATGGCGCGCGAGGCGGCGGCACAGCATTTCCTATCAGACGCTTTCTCCGCCGGGCATGTCCGCACGCCCGCTGGACAAATACGTGAATACTGGGGTTCGTTGTATCCGCTGTTTTGGTACAACCTACTGCATAAGATGGCCCTCGATGTGGCTACTTACATAAACGAGAAGGAGAACAACCTTGCGACCGCCGCCGTTAGCGTTCAGGTTATCTACGAAAAGATAGATAAGCAGATGAAGAAACCGGAAATAGCAAGCCTACCTCAACTCACCCTTGGGGATCTTGTGACAAAGGTCTTTCATGACTTCGATAACGAGGCGGGGCTGAGTATTGGGAAAGATCAAATGCTCTTTGGCGACTCACACCTGGACGACCCTAATCCGACAAACGTGACACGCCGCAAAGCCGTGCAAGCGATGCGAGCAGGAATAAAAGACGTTGAGCAGGCTTTCAGAATCGGAAAGTCTGGAACGAAATTCAAAAACTCCGGAGGCCTTTACGTGGCTGTTCGAAAGGCAACGCACGCGCCTGCCGATAACTACGTTGCGGAAAGCAAACTGCCGAAGCCCACGTCTGACGTAGCTGCACAGAACTGGCAGGCTCCGAATTTCGAGAGTTTGTGGGGCAAACCGATGGTCGGAACAACAGGGCCTACGGTCGGCAGCCGCTTTACGGCTATGCTACAAGCCGGACAGGAAATCCGCATGTCGCTTGACGATTTGGCTCAGCAATTCCCCGAGGTGGATGATGGCGACGTACATCCACGACAGGCCTACTTGAAAGGGTTCGTCAAGCCTTTGGTTGACAAACCGAAGACAGAATTCCTCTCGATAATCAACTGGGCGCCGAACTACGGGCTCCATTCGACAGACCGAGACGATGTATCCCTCGAAACCGGCGAAGAGCTTCAGAAAGCAGGCCGCCTCGCAGGAATGACGACCAAAGCGCGCGTCGGTTATATACGCGAGTTGATAAAAGGTCGTGTCGTGTCGGATGAACAAGAACTGGTGATCAGTATCTTTGAGACAGCGCCCGCTTCCGAGCGCCCGGTCATTTACAAGGAACTCGAGGGGCACGATTGGAAGGGTGACTGGATTCACGGAGTGCGGGTCACAAATGACGATATCTGGAACGGGTTAAATACTGAGCGCTTGGCGCGACTAAAGACGTTGATCAACCAAGGAACAAGCGGCAAGCATTAGAAGGATTCCTTGTTGACTGATTTTGGAGGTTGGATGGGTAAACCAAAAGGAGCAGTCGGCGTCAGGTGGGGAGATAAAACCGAGACTGCCGCGGCCCAAATCGGTGTCGCTTGCAAGCAGTCGGAGCCATCGGAAGATTATCCAAGGTTTGACATCTGTTCAGATTACGCTCATTCCGTTCAAGCATTCGGCCGCAAAGCCTTCATACGCGTTCTCAGCAAAGACGGCAGACTCGCGGGTCTTCAGTTCATTTTTCAGAATTGTACGACGCGTTGGGATGATCTGCGGGATTCAGTGCGTCGTGAATTTGATCTCTCCACGAGGAGCAAAACGGATGTATATCAAACGTGGAGTAGCGGAGAAGTTGTTCACTTGAGCCGTGACGAGCAGACACAGGTCTGCATCCTGACCGTGGCCGGACCGCAATTCGGTCCGGAGTATACCAGGCGGCGGCTCGCCAGTGGGCTCGGAGAATTTGCGTCGAGCCTGCAGCCCTGAACGAAGTCTTCAAATAGACAGAGACTGGTGGAAACTCAACGAATGTAGACCAAAGAAAGTCCGATCAACATGACAAACGGATATTCACAAAGTCCAAAACTATTGAAAGGCGCGCTGATTCGGTTCGACGCGGCCACCCCGATTCCTGTTCCGAACATCATTGTCTTCCAATACAACCCCGAGTCCGTCACTCGCAAACTCTCGCCCTGGTATTCGAAGAAGGACACAGACGACCCTCGGATTAAAGATACGCTCGGGGAGGCGTACGACCCCGAAGAGACGCTGAGTCTGAAGCTCTGGCTCGATGCGGCAGACGCACTCGAAGAACCCCATACCCATCCGGTCGCGGTGCTCTCGGGGATCGCCGACCGAATTGCAGCGATTGAGATGCTGTTGTATCCGACCCAAAGTGAGGGTCCGCTGCTAAAGGCTCTCAACAGTCTGACTGGCGGACCAAAAGTGGATGTAATTTCCCGCACCAAGGTTCCTGTCGTGCTTTTCTTCTGGGGCCCCGGACGCATTGTGCCCGTGCGCATCACCGGTTTTTCGGTTGACGAACAAGCCTATTCGCCCACGCTCTATCCAATCCACGCTGAGGCGACGCTGGACTTGAGGGTTCTTGATGCGGCTATGTTCGATAAAGACGACAAGAGTGCAGAAGTCAAAATTGCCAGGGCCTGCTACCTCTACACACGCGGCCAGAAGCAGGCGTTGTCCGCGGCAAACCTCGTCAACAGTTTCGAGTCAATGGGCCTGCTCCCATTCTAGGAGAATCAATGTTCGATCCGAAGAGCCGGTACGTCCGGCTTCAAACTTACACCGCCAAGGATCATCGCGGCCGTCAGGTCGCTGTTGTTCCGGTGCCGACTCATCCGAATCAGACTACGCTCGGGACTCACGTGTTGAGGCAGGGTGAGCGAGTGGATCACCTCGCGGCGAAGTATCTCGATGACCCCGCGGGCTTCTGGCGCATCTGCGAGCTGAACGATGCGATGCTCCCGGAGACTCTGACGGAGAAACGCCAGATCGAGATTCCCGGGGGCAAGGCTCGCTAAGCGCGGAATGCTCAATACAGGGACAGTGATTGAATGGGTTTGGGAATCGCCATCGCCGTTGGAGGGTCGCCCGATCAGGAACTCGCGGGCGCGGTGTCGGTGGAGGTGCACGAAAGCATGGGTGAGATGACGACTTATCGCATCCGCTATGACATCGACATCAGCGAAGGTGATCTTCCGATGCTGGTCGACGGCCGCATCGACGCCGGTTCAGAGCTATCCGTGATTGCTCCCGTCGATGGTAAGAATAACTACCTCGTAAAAGGGCCGGTGACCGGTCAGCAGATTCATCTCGAGCACGGAGGCGCTGGATCATTCGTCGAGGTCTCGGGCTCTGACACTTCGATTGCCATGGATCGCGAAACGAAGACAACTCTCTGGTCCGATGTCACCGATAGCGAGGCCGTGACTGCGATCGTCGCTCAGTACGGCTACGTGCCGGATGTGGACTCCACCGACGCCGGGCACTTTGAAACCAAACACACGATGGTTCAGCGTGACACCGATCTGGTGTTCGTTCGAAGGCTCGCTCGCCGCAACGGTTTTATCTTTTGGATCACCTGCGACGAGCTTGGAATTGAGACCGCGCACTGCAAGCGGCCTCCGGTGGACGGCGGCGCGGAAGGCGACCTGATCATAAATCTCGAATCGAACACTCTGGCGACTCTCGATATCAATTGGGACTCCGAGCGGCCGACGAGCGTGGTCGCCGCGCAGCTCGATCTCAACGATAAGTCGGACATCGACGGGGACGTCAGCAAGTCGCCGCTGCGCTCGTTGGGCGAGAAGGCACTGGATGAAATCGCGACCGAGACGCGCTCGATTCACATCGCCGCCGCGGTTGACGGCGCCGGAGATCTCCAGAGCCGCGGCGAAGGAGCGTTGATCGAAGCGGGCTGGTTCATCCGGGCCACGTGCCAGACAACGATCTTCGCGCTGAAGAGTTTGCTCCGGGCGCACACGGTCATCAATCTGCGCGGCGCGGGCAGCCGCTTCAGCGGCAAGTATTTTGTCTCCGGCGTGCGCCACACCATAGACGCTGCCGAGCACCGCATGGACGTCGAGTTGATTCGCAATGGTTGGGGGGCTTGAGATGAACGGCGAAACAATGTCGAACGAAGGACTGCAGAGCTTGCTCGATTGGGTGCGAGGCCACTACTTCGGAAAGTATCGGGGCACGGTTTCCGACAACGAAGACCCGACGACGCGCGGACGTTTGAAGGTCAAAGTGCCGGCGGTGCTTGCGGGACTCGAAGTGTGGGCGATGCCCTGCGTGCCGTACGCCGGTGAGAAGGTGGGGTTCTATAGTTTGCCCTCGGCGGGCGCCGGCGTCTGGGTCGAGTTCGAGGCGGGTGATTCATCTTACCCTGTGTGGACCGGCTGTTTTTGGGGCGACGGCGAACTGCCGGAGGACGCCACGGGACCGGCGATCAAAATATGGAAGACCGATTCACTCACTATCAAGGCCGATGATGACAACGATGAATTGCTGCTCGAAAACACCGCTGAGTCAAAGATCACGATCAGCGACGACGATGTGAAAACCGAGAGCAACGACTCCACCTACACCGTCGGCGAGGACGTGATAACCGAAAGCGGACAGGCCAAGCTCACCGTCGGCAGCGCGGGCATCGTGAGCGAGCAAGGCAGCGGCAAAGTTGAGGTCACAAAGTCGGGCGTCAAGGTTAACGACGGCGCTCTGGAAGTAGCCTAAAAGGCGAAATGGGAAACAGTCTGATTACGTCTGCGACCCTGCAATGCCCGCACGGCGGCGCAGTCCAAATAATCAGCTCGAACACGCGAGTGAAGGCGACGAGCACGCCGATGGCGACGTCCGCCGACACGTTCATCGTCTTGGGCTGCCCATTCTTCGTTGGGAACGTTGCGAGCCCATGCCTTAGCGTGAAGTGGATCGTGACTGATTTGCGAGTTAAAGTCGGCGGCCCTCAGACGCTTAGCACCGCAAGTCAGGGTTTGTGCCTCAACGCGGCGCAGCTTCCGCAGGGGCCGGTCACCATCGCCAGCACCCAGGTGAAAGTGAAAAGCGAGTAATGAAAGAAATCTTCACCAGCATTCGTTATCCAATCGCGATCGACGCCGCGCTTGGCCGATTGCAGGAAGAGTCCGGCTACGATGCGCACGTCGATCAGTTGATTCGCCAGGTGCTTTTCACCAGTCCCGGCGAACGCATCAACCGTTCCGACTTTGGCTGCGGATTGAAGCGAATGATCTTCGCCCCCAACAGCGAGATCTCGGCGAGCCTGGCGCAGGTCTCGATCTTCGAAGCGCTCAGGCGTTGGCTTGGTTCGGTGATCGACGTCAACGATGTGAAGGTGAAAGCGATAAATGAGGTGATGGAGATTCGAATCGTGTACCTGATCAAGGCGCGGCAAGAGCGTCGCTATCTGAATCTGGAGGTGACGATCTGATGGAAGTGCGCGACAGACTCGAAGAACTTCTAAAGCCGAATCAGAAAGCGGTCAGCGGGATTGACTTTGTTTACGTTCATTTCGATCAGACCACTCTCGACATTTATTTCCTGCGCTCGCCGGTCATGTTAACCGTCCCTCTCTTCAATCTTGTTGATGCGAGCACCATCCGCATCTACAGCCCGTCGGGCGGCGAGCGATTGCCCGAAGTGCCAGTAACGAATATCCAATGGGTTGTAGTCGACGGACGGCTCCTGTTTAGCGTCAACATCAAACTCGTCAATGGGCTGGATGGGAAGAATATTTCCGATGCGCTACGTGAGGAGTTTAAGAACAGAGGCAGGCCTCTCTCCACCGAAGCCCGGATAACGGTAGAGGAAATCGGAAAAAGATGGGCGATTGATGAGACCGACAGGAAGTATCTCCTGCGAAACGACGGCCTGGCGCTCAACGTTTACGACGGCCGCGACGTTTTGCGCGTTACGACAGCACATCCCGGCGACTTCTCGCGCTATCGGCTTCATATTGAAGATTCGCGCGTTGATCGGTTCTTCAATGATGTCTCCTTCAGCTTCAAGGCGAATTGCGCGAGTGATCTCGATTGCAAACCGGCCGCGCACGAGTGTCCGCCGGAAGCTCTGGTTGACTTTCCGATTGACTACACGGCGCGTGATTTCTGGAGCTTTCGCCAGGCCCTGCTCGATTTCGCTTCCCAGCGCTATCCGGATTGGAAGGATCGCCTCGAGGCTGACGTGGGCGTGATGCTGGCCGAGGTGATGAGCGCGCTCGGTGATGAGTTTGCGTATTATCAGGATCGCATCGGCCGCGAAGCCTACCTCGAGACGGCGGCCGAGCGCCGCTCAATGCGTCGACTCGCGAGGCTTGTCGATTACGACATACACGACGGTCTGGGTGCTTCGACGTGGCTCGACTTCCAGGTCAATGCCGATGGCGATGTGAAGGCAGGGGACCCAGTCGTCGAGGCGGGGCCCATTGATCCGGTTACCGGGCTGCCCGTCGGTGCGAGGATGCAATTCGAGGTTGGGCATGGCTTGTCGGAATCTTTCGCCGCCAATCGCGAGAATCGGAAACTCTACAACGTTAAAGCGACGCTCAGTGATTTGTGTCCGCATCAGTGGGACGATAACGATTTGTGCCTATCCATCGGCTCGACGGAACTCTACATCAATGGCAATCACGAAAGTGAGCTTAAGCATTTCGATGATTTGCCGCCCGATAAAGAGCCTGGCAAATGGTTGTTGTTGAAAACCAGGCCGCTCAATCCGGGCGTTGCCCCGCGCTCCTGGATGGTGCGATTGATAGCCGTCCTCCATGAAACCGATTCGGTCTTTGGGGGGGACATTACCCGCCTGGTATGGGAGCCGGAACAGGCAACGCCCTTCGAGATGGATCTAACAGCGCTTCGCGTACACGCGAATCTCTTGCCCGCGACGGCGGGCGCAAGACACGTGCGGCAATTCACTATCGGCCCATCCGGCGACGAAATGAAATGTCCGTCCGCCATTGAACGCGAAGGGCCGGACCGCTCAGTCTCCTATCTCTTCAGTTTGCCGGGCTCGGATGAAGAGAACCTGGTTTGGCTCGGTGATTCTCCGAGTACTTCAACGCCGGAGATTCGTCTCACTGAAGTGGCAACCGGCGTCGAATGGATCTGGCGGCGCGCATTGCTTGGAACAAACTCCGCGCAGTCCGGTGACAAAGTCTTCACGCTCGATGATGGGAGCTGGCGCCGCGTGGTTGGCTATCAGCGAATCGGCAATGAGATCGTGCATCAGGATTACGCCTCCGATGCCGGCAAGACGATCCGTTTCGGCGATGGCGAGTTCGGTGAAGTGCCGGCGCCCGGTACTATCTTTGAAGTCAGCTATAGGCTCGAGGGTGGGGCACGCGGCAACGTAGCCGCGGACACTCTGACGCAGTACACGGTCCAGCAGTCGTTTGTAGTTTCCGTAACCAATCCAATACCCGCAAGGAACGGACTCGACCCTGAGACTCCCGAACAAATAAGACAGCTCGCCCCGGAAGCGTTTCGAGCGCTGACCTTCCGCGCGGTCCGCCCGGAAGATTATGCGGAAGCCGCCGAGCGTCTGCCGTGGGTGCAACGGGCGGGCGCGGCTTTTCGTTGGACCGGGAGCTGGCTCACCGCCTTCGTCACGCCCGACCCGATAGGCGCGGTCACCGTCACTCCCGCGCAAAGCGTTGAACTCAATAACCAGGTCGATCGCTTCCGGCAGGCGGGGCGTCCGGCTTATATGATGAATCCGAGTTATGCGAACCTGGATGTGGAGATCACCATCTGCGTCGCGCCGTCAGCTTACCGCGGTGAAGTGAAGGAGCGCGTGCTGGAAACTCTGTTCGGCGCCGGCGGCCTTCGCCCGCGCTCTGGCTTCTTCTCTCCGGACAATTTTACCTTCGGAACATCGATTGAACGCTCTCGATTAGAGGCGGTGATCCAGGAGGTTCCGGGGGTGCGCGCGGTTGAAGGAATGCGCATGCGGCGGCGCGGTTGGTTCGACTGGCGCGCCTTCAATGAATTGACTTACGGTCCGGCCCACACCGAAGTGATCAGCGTCGAGAATGATCCCCTGTTCCCAGAACGCGGTTCAGTGAGACTGGTGATGAAAGGCGGCGCATGAACTTCAACTGCCCCTGCGATGAAATAGTATTTCCGCCGCCGCTTATCATCCCGGCGGGGCTCGAGAGCCTGCCGCGCCAGATCGCCACGTTCCATGAGTTTCGCACCGCGATGCTCTCGTCAATCGGGGAGCAACCGGCGCTTGCGGATTGGCGTGCTCGGAGCAGCGATGACCTCGGCATCATGCTGCTGGAGATGTGGGCTTACGTCTGCGACAGCATTTCTTTCTATGATGAAGTGATCGCCAACGAATCTTATCTGCGCACTGCGCGGCTGCGGCCATCTCTGCGCAAGCTGGTCGGGTTGCTTGGCTACATTCCGCGCCCTGCAAGCGCGGCCACGGTTGACCTGGCGGTTTTCGCCGATGGACGGCAACCCATCACGTTGCCGGCCGGTGCGTCATTTCGATCAGGCGCCTTTCCCGGCAGCGCGCCCCAGGTCTTCGAGCTCGAGGCAGATACAAGAGCTCATCCTTTTTTGAACAAGTGGAAGGTCGTCGCTCCTCGTCCGACGACGATTGACGGCCCGGGGAATCCAGCCGCGGTTGCAGCTTCGTCGATCTTGGCCAACCCGTCGATCTTGGCCACTCCGTCGGCCGCGAAGCTGAGCCAGCCGTTTACCTTATCATCAGTCTTGTTTGAAGAATTCAATGCGGACTTTGATCCGGCGGTTGTAGCGTCACTCTTGCTTGCGCCATCTACCGCGAAGCTGAAACCCGATCAGATTTTTCTTTTAGAAGTAACCGGCGATCCCTCGAAAACGCAAGCCCGGGTGGTCACAAGAGTCAGCAACTATCGGGCGAGCGACGGTGCTACTTATAAAAAGATCGAGTGGGATGAACATGAACCAATCAACCTGGCGCGCAACACCGCGCTTGCTCGGATCAAGCTCACTACGCCAACACAGACGGCATTACTTTGGCGAGGCGAAAACCCTGTGCAGACCGCTCTGCCTTCCAGTTTGGGCATTACATCTATTCCCGTTTCCTCGTCCGCGCTGAGCCTTCCTCAGACGCAAAGGCTTATCAAGCCACCGGAGTTGGCCCTCGATGCCGTCTACCGGCAGTTGAAATCAGGAGCTGCGATAGTTATCGAGAAGAATGGAAACCTGCAGTGGTTCAGAACCCAAAAGGTCTTTGACGATCAAGGGTCATTGCCGTCTGTGGGCAACACAGAAATTCATGACAAGGACGGTAACCCCGCCGGAACGATCATTCCGCCTAAGATATCCGTACCCATCACAAAGATAACGCTCGATGCCCCCATCAACAAGCCAAGCCGCAAGACACGATTGGGGCAGACCAACCTAAACCGCGACGACTCTAACGACATCACTATCCACTATGGGTTCATCAACGCCGGGACCGTTGTCGCGCCGGCTCTTACAACCATAGGCCCGTTGAAACAGCAGGGGCTGCAGCTCGCGCCTCCTTTCGAACAACCGCAGGACGGCAAATCGGGAAATCGTTTTCTTCTCGAAGACAAAAACAACCGGGGCGCTGAGACCACCGGAGCGATCGATTTCTCGACCGGCGTCGTGACGCTCGATCAGACATCGACACTGCCTCAGTCTCTGGCCGCGCCGGTCTCGATGTATGGAAACGTGGCGAGAGCGAGCCGTGGCGAGAGAGTACCCTCGGAGATTCTCGGCAGCGGCGATGCCTCGATTCCCAATCAAAGTTTCAAGTTGAAGAAGAAGCCGCTCACCTACACACAGTCGCCGGCCGCCGGAAATGATTCAGGCGTCGCCAGCACTTTGATGGTCTACGTCAGCGGCGTACGTTGGACCGAGGTTCGATCGTTTTTCGGCGTGGCATCGACGGCTGAGGTCTACGTAGTCAGGCAGGACGACGATGGTGAATCGACGATCACTTTTGGCGACGGCGTTCGTGGTTCCCGCCCGGTCACGGGCTCCAACAATATCGTTGCGAGTTACCGATTTGGCGCCGGCAAAGCAAGCCCGCCCGCGGGTTCAATTCATCAACTGGGTAAGGCAATCAAGGGAGTCAAAAGCATTCGGAATCCGCTGGGCTCATCGGGCGGCGATGACGCCGAGTCAGCCTCGGGACTACGCACCTATGCGCCCCGCTCCGCGCTTCTGC
>WNFR01000411.1_pt1 | contig 86185 bp, 77 predicted proteins | sample 5400221 | NCBI WGS metagenome assembly WNFR01 (sample SAMN13153357, study PRJNA577476) | soil metagenome | isolation source: 40 cm soil under Madrone tree | place: USA:California | collected 2016-06-14
CGCCGCCGACTATGTTTCCGCCGTGAGCACCGCTGGCCCATCCCTCCGCGGCCGCGCCCTCGATGCGATATGGGACGATCAACTTTCCTCACAGATGCATTCGCGTGGGAAGGCCGTGCTGGAAGAGAGTGTTTTGGGTCTGCTGATTGGTGATCTGGAACGTGGGTCTGAGGATGGTGAGCACTCCACAGCGACACCAGCATCGCAAAGATGCGCCGGTGAAAGAGCAGCGCGTCTTGTCCGCGGCGGTTGACCGTCTTGCGCGGGCCCTCGACGAAATCAGCGTTCGTGCTGGCGCGGACAGCCGGCATAGGGCGATTCGGATGGCATACGTTTCGTGCTCGTTGCGTGAGCACGAAGTGGATGTGAAAGTTCAGCAGGCCTCGTTGAAGAATGCGGACATTTGACGTGAGTTCTCCGCGGATCCTCGCGAAGCGAATTCTCATCGTTATCATCGCGATCGTTGCAGCTATTTACGTTGGTGATTACCTTTTTCTCCGCTTTTGCATGCTTCACCCGAAACCCGGCGACCCGTTCGAATCACTCAAGACCCTGCGAGTCCTCGCCATCCCCGAAAAGAATGGCACGACGGAATATGAAGTAGACGCCCGGAATCCGGAGCAGACCGTCACCTGCGTCCACTCACTCTTCCCGCACAGCGGTTATTCTCCCTGCTGGTACGTCAAGCCGAGGATCAACCAGCCGATCCCTATGTAATCGGCTCAGCGTCAATCATTCCCATTCAGTGAGCGGGGGGTTGGGATGTATTCACTTTTTTTCGGGAAACTTTGGAGGAATTTCCGCATAGCGCGGCGCAGCCTGCTTCAAATTCACATCCACTTGAGCGCCGGCATCTCCGATACTCCAGCGCATTCCACCGGCGAGCGAATTCAGGAAAAACTCATTCTTCCAATTCTCCGGCCGGTCGCCCATCGCGGTATAAAACACATGGCCTTTGCCGTGCATCCGCGTCCACATCACCGGATACGGCGCGCGCCGGTAGCACTCACCCTTCATGCCATCCGTTTCCAGAGTGAGGATCACGTGGAGATCGGGCATAAAATCCTTCAACGAGTACCACTCTTCGTTGAAACTCACCGGCGAAGTCACGCCTTCCAACCCGGGAAATTTCGGGTCGTTCACGATCAAGTTCGCATCCTGCAGCCGCGGCTCTCGCCCGTGAGTGATGAACTCAGCGCCGAGCATCCGAAGGTATGGGTCTTCCTGATCTCCATGCGCGACATAGCGATTGGATCGGTCTTCGGGATCTGGCAGCGTATGAAACGTGTCGCTTGCCGCATGCACGCCCACAAATCCCATTCCATCCCGCACCGCGTCCAGCAGTGTCTGCTTGCCCTTGGGTGACATCGGGGGCTTGCCGTCAGTGCCCATAGTCGTAAGGTCACCGGTGGTGAAAAACACCACGCCGGCGTAGGAATGGAACTCTTTCGAATCGAAAATACGCCCGTCCTTCGTCACGCTGACTTTGAATCCATGCTTGTTCCCCAGGTCGGTTACGGCGTCGTCCATGATGCTCGGTTTCCCATCCACTCTTTTCACCACAGCGTGTTCGAATCCTGACGATTTTGTGAACACCAGCACCGACTTGATGGACGCCCCAGCCAGGCGGTTTGAAAGTGCGAGCCCAGCGCCGGTCAGTGCCGCGGCACGAAGAAATTCTCTGCGGCTCGAAAATTCTTTCATGGAGTCCCTCTCATCGGTGTCCCTCCGGATGCTCGCAACCCGGGGATTATCCGGACTGCCTCTGGTGGTCCTTCTCCGCCCCATCCAGCCAGCGGTCCAGCGCGGCTTGCGAATTCGATTCGACGTGCAGGAACCTCACGCCAGCGCCCATATTCGGCTGCGAGTAAATGATCTCTGACTTGGCTTCGAAGAACGCATCTCCCGCGGTAATTTTCACCAGCACCATCGTCCCCGTGGGGAACGGATTCATCATGTCCAAATAGCACCCGTGCAGGCTCAATTCGCTCACCCGCGACGCGATGCGCACATCAGCCTTCTCTTCGATCAGCTCAGCGCTCGCGATGAATGAATACCTCGGCGAACGGCGTTTCTCTCGGTATGCGATGGCCGCCTCCAGATGCATCCCCTTACCACAATGGTACGACGTTTTGGCCGGCCGGCCCCACAATGTCCCCAAAAGACCTTAACCAATTTGAAACTTCCGGTACCGGGCGTTTTCTGACTCTTGCGCGCTCTAACGTTGAACAACGGGCCGATCCCAGCGACTCGCCGTCGCTAGCCAAGGAGACAATCCCATTCATTCATTCCGTACTAGTCCCCCCGGCCGTAGTTTTCCTTTCCTCAACGCGGCGGATTCGATGTACTATCCCTGTTTCCTCGAGTCCCGTTTTTCCATCAAAAACAAAGGAGGGCATGCACATGTTTCGCAAGCTCATCAATACCACTGACGATCTGGCCATCACCATCCTTCGCCTAGTTCTTGGCGTGGTCTTCTTCGCGCACGGTGCGCAAAAGGCCCTCGGCTGGTTTGGCGGCTATGGATTCTCCGCCACCATGGGTTTCTTCACCCAAAAAGCGCACATCCCCGCCGCGTTCGCATTTCTCGCCATCTGCGCCGAATTCCTCGGTGGCATCGGCTTGATTCTCGGCCTTCTCGGTCGTGTCGCCGCTTTCGGCATTGTTTGTAACATGGTGGTGGCCGTAGCCATGGTCCACTGGCACTTCGGCTTTTTCGCAAACTGGTCCGGCAATCAAAAAGGAGAGGGCATCGAGTACCACCTTCTCGCGCTCGCCGTCGCTTTGGCCATCATGATCAAGGGCTCTGGCGCGCTTTCCGTCGATCGCGCGCTCTCAAAATCTTGAGCGCAAGAACTCTTCGTGGCCTTCGCCGCACGTCCTTTACCGCGACCCCGTGGGGGCGTCTCCGCTTTGGCCTTTTCTTCATTACTCCCAACTTTCAACGTCTTACAACCCCGCTCTTTTCCCATCCTGACGTGTCTACTTCATTGCTTCAGTACTTCCCGCATCCAGCTTTCTCAGCAAATACGGAATGATCACCTGCCGGAAAATCACCGGATCAGGCCACACTTTCACCTGCCGCCCCAGGTGCCCCCCCTGCGGATTGATCCACGCCTCTTTCGGAACGTCACCGCTATTGAGAATCAGATACGTATCCGAAATCGGTACCTGCGTGTCCAGGGCCCCCGCGATGATCAGCATCGGCGCCGTCGGCTTCCCGAGCAGTCCCTGCGAAACCAGCGACATCTTTGGAAAAATCGTCGCCAAATCATCTACCGTTTTCGCGCCTTCGTAAATCGACATCAGCGCGGGACCCAGCCCGAAAAGGTATTCGCGATTTCCCAGCGTCTTGTTGATCACAAATTCCTTCTGGAACGTCGCGTCCGCCGGCGGCGACTGTGCCACCACCGCTTTCAAGCGCGCGTGCTCCAGGATCGCGAGTTTCGTCGCCCAATACGCCCCGAAGCTCTGGCCGTCCATGGCGACTCGCGTCCTGTCCACCTCCGGCCTGGTTTGCAAGTAATCGATCACGCGAGAGAATTCGCGTTCCGCGGTTTCGCTGGCCTTGATCGGCGACTGCCCAGTGCCAGGCGAATCGAGGCCGATGAATCCAATTCCATAAGGCAAAATGGCGCCAAAATTTTCGGAAAGATCTTCTTTGCGGCTATCAAGTCCGCTGATGGCGATCACCAGCGGCACCGGCCCTTTTGCATTCTTCGGCAGCCGTAGGTACCCGACGATCTCCGATCCTTCAAACGGAATGTGTACCACTTCGAGAGGAGGATCCATCAATCGGGCATGCGCGAGAAATGCCACCAGCGCCTTCCCATACGCGCGCTGCTTGCCGGGAGAGGCCGGCACTGGCCAGCGTCCGAACGAATACAGCCGCCATGCCTTGACGTAAAGCGCGCTCGCCTTGGCCGCGTCCGTCACTTCAAGCGCTTTCGCCTGCGCCATGTAGCGGTCCGCAACGGCGCTGAACCCCGACGCCCACTCGTCGTTGTCGGACGTTTTGATCGCAGCAAATGCTTCGCGCACGTCCGCGGGGTCGAGCCCGATCAGCGGATACATTCCATTCTCCGCGCGCTTGATGGCCTCGGCTTTGATTTCATCGAGCGTCCGTTCTTTTTGCTGCGCCGGCGCCACGCTTGCGAACGCCAACGTAAGAAAAATCAGGAACAGCAAGGAACCGATACGCTGACGTCTCATTCTGGAATTCATTCACTTTGCCCCTTTCAGCATTGCCAGCGCCGCATCGTAATACGAAGAATCGTAGTATTTTTCCGGCCCCGGCGGATGCCCGCCCCACTGGCCTTCCACTTCCGCTCGCAGCTTCAGCACATTCTTAAAACCGTCCAGATCAAGAGCCGCGTCTTTTTCGTATCCGCCCGGACGCGTCATGCTGAGTTCGTACCCTTCGACGGCCGCGTCGGGAGCAAGATGCGACTCCTTGATCATCAGTTCGATCACCAGTTGCTTGTTGGACGGCGCCATCAGCCAGCGTTGCGCCTCGATGATCGCCGCGAGATATTTTTCCAGCGCGCCGCGATGTTCCTGCGCCCACGCACGCTGAGTGAAGTAACCAGCGGCCTGATACGGCCCGATAAGATCCTGAACGGAACCAAGGCTGACGAAGCCTTCGCGTTTGGCAACAATCGAACTCGGCGGCCCGAGCATCGATCCTGCATTTTCCTTTCGTTCTCGCATGGCGATCAATCGCTGTGGCGTTGCGCCAAACGGCTTGATTTCGTAATCTTTACCCGCGTGCATTCCCTTCAGCAGAAGAATCTTTTTCATTTGCAGCGCATACGCCGTGTTCGGCGCGTCGACGATGAGAGTTTTTCCGGCCAAATCCTTGATGGATTTAATTTCTGGCTGCGCGATCAATTCGTTCTGCGAGCCTTCGCCGCCCATCACGATGACCACGTCCTGGTGAGCGAGCTCGGCCAGAGCCACGGCGTTATCCACGGCAAGGTAAGCGAGATCGCCCTTACCGGCGGCAAGGCTCGCACGCAGGACATCGGAATTCGGCAAGTTTTGCGTTTCCACGTCGACGCCGTACTTCGCAAAAATGCCGTGCGTCTCCGCAATAACGACCTGCAGCGGACGCCCCAGCAGTGTCAGCACTTTGATTTTTTGCACGCTCTGCGCTTGTGCGCACGACGAGTTGCCGCAGAAAAATCCTACAGCGAGAATCGGCAGGCAGGCCCACCGTATGACGCGCATCATTCTTCACTCCTTGGTATGATCCAGGAATTCGATGAGAAACGCACTCCGAGTATTCCGGCTCCATGCTCTTTGTGTCCTCAGCATTCTCTGTGTTAATTCTTTCTTGTCCGCTTACGGCGCACCTTCGTTGAGTTTGTCGAGCGACCATTCCGTGACCGGCATAGAATCAAGGATGGGCTTCCCGAGATTCGGGCAACTTAGCGCGTATAAGCCCGTATCGGTCGAGGTCCAAATGACGTTGCGGTCCCACTCGATAAAAACGTTGTCCACCGTGCGGTCGTAGCTTCCGAATTTTTTCAGGTCGCCGCCCTGCGGAGGAATGAAGTAAGCTATTTCTTCCGGCTTATAGAGGTCCCCGATGTCATAACAGCGGAGTCCCGCGATGAAATACGAATACGCAATAAACTCCTGCCGTGGTTTCCCCGGCGCTTTCAGGTGCGGCGGATTATGAGCGCCGAAGCGCCCGCGCTTGAAACAGAAATCCCGGTACGGCGCTTCCGGCGGAGGCGCGGGGCGGGGAAGCTGCGCGACCGCGATGGGATGCTCTTCATCGCGAATATCGATGACCCAATTCGGTAAATATATTTGATTACAGTCGGAATTTGTGGTTTCGCCGTTCGAAATGACAAAACCGCGGTCGAGGATGCCGCAATAAATCGTGTGGAAAGCAATGCCCATTCCGGAATATTGCGCGGGCGGTTCGAATCGGCCAATTTCTTTCTGGTGTGCGGGGTCGGAAAGATCGAGGATGATAAAACCGTTACAGCCGAAAGCGCCGTAACCGCGGTTGCCTCCGTCTTCCAGTCTTTTGGGAACGTACATGGGGCCGTGGAGTCCCGAGAAAGGCGTCTGGTCCGCAACAACTTTTGGCGGAACGAGTTTTGACCAGATCCACTTATTGTATTCCCCTTCTTCGCCTTTGCGAGAGCCGGGAACCCACCACATCGAGACTTCTTTCGCATTGCTTGGGTCCGAAGCATCCACGATCATGTTGCCGTTGACCAACTGCCGGAAGTAGGACGGCTGGTGGATAAACGATTCGTCTGGGGCGGTGTCGAGATAAGCATACTTTCCGCCGTCGTAATAATTTCGGTGCGTGCCCTGGCCGGTGGCGCCGGTGCTGAACTCGGAAAGTTTTGCAATTTTCGATGGATCGGTGACATCGTAGAAGCGTACGCCACGAAGTCCGTTGTAATTCTTGCGCTTGTCATCGAGATGCGGGTCGTCGTATTTGCCCATGGGCGCTTCAGGAGTCGAATCGGTGATCGGCGTTTGCGCGCCGGTCATGAGAATCCACTTTTTTAGATTTTTGTTGTAGGCGACCTGCACCTGATGGCCTTCGAATCCGCCTTTGTTATAAAAGGCGGGCTTTCGAACGTCACTGACGTCGATGACGTCGCCTTGCTGGAACATGTAGCGGCGATTACCGATGGACATCAACTGCATCTTGCCATTGCGCACGTGGCCGGGCATGAAGTGGGCGAGGAGCTCCATGTTGTGGATGTACAACCTGCGATCCAGATACGACATACTGTTCGGGGAGGGGTGTCCATGATGGTCCCCCCAAGGCGCCAAAGGCGAACCGGCCAATGCCAAGCCAGCGCCTGCGGCGGTTCGCAAGAACTCGCGCCGCGTTGGATGGATGGCTCTTTCCCCCGAGTTTCGGCGCTTTACAGGCTTGGAATTGGGTGTTCTCGCCCCAGGTCTTTGCTTCATGTTTGCGGCTCCTTCGTAGAGGTCCCCTCTATACGCACTTAAACTATAAGAGCGGGAGGACTAGCATCTCCCGGTATCCAAAAGGTAGGACCGCTGTACCATTCGCAAGCAAAGACTGTCAAGAGCATTCTTCTATGGATTAGAACTAGTTGCAGTTAGTATGGCCTCGCGAAAAAGTGTTCGGGTATAGTGGTTGGACCAAACCAAGACCATGTTGGTCCTGCTCGCTTGTCGTTTCGGAATTGTTCGAACGACAGGCGTCAAAGCCGCACACCGGCAGTGATCTGTCGAATAGAATGCCACGGTAGGATTTCAGAGGGAGAACAGAAATGGCAATTGCAACCATCAATCCGGCCACCGGGCAACTGCTCAAAACATTCGAATCGCTATCGGATGCACAGATTGAAGTGAAACTTCAGAAGGCTGCGGATACGTTCTTGAGCTACCGAAAAGTGCCGTTCGCTGAACGCGCGCAGATGATGTTGAAGGCGGCAGCAATTCTGGACGGCGAAAAAGAGATTTTTGGTCGGATGATGACGACCGAAATGGGCAAGACGTTTCGGTCCGCGGTCGATGAAGCTGCGAAATGCGCGTGGGTCTGCCGCTACTATGCGGAGAACGCTGAGCGTTTTCTGGCCGACGAAGTGGTGGAGACAACGGCTAGCCGGAGTTACATCCGTTACCAGCCGCTCGGGACGGTTCTGGCGGTGATGCCGTGGAATTTTCCTTTTTGGCAAGTGATGCGATTCGCCGCGCCGGCGTTAATGGCTGGGAACGTCGGACTTCTGAAGCACGCGTCGATCGTTCCGCAAAGCGCGCTGGCGATTGAGGACGTCTTCCGGAGAGCTGGGTTTCTCGACGGAGCTTTCCAGACACTTCTAGTGGGCTCGCAAAAAGTGGACAAAATCCTGGGAGATCCGCGAGTAATGGCGGCTACATTGACGGGGAGCGAAGGAGCAGGAATTGAAGTGGGAATCGGCGCGGCGAAGAGAATCAAGAAGGTGGTGCTGGAGCTCGGAGGCAGCGATCCCTTTATCGTGATGCCGAGCGCGAATCTGGAGGTGGCGGCGGCCACGGCGGTGAAGGCCCGGATCTTCAACAACGGACAATCTTGTATCGCCGCCAAGCGTTTCATCGTGGCCGAATCCATTGCGGACCGATTCGAACGGATGTTCGCAGAGAAAATGGCGGCGTTGAAAGTAGGCGATCCTTTCGACGAAAAGACGGAACTGGGGCCGCTGTCAACGGCGGATGGCCTGGCCGATCTGGACCGCGACGTGAAGAAGACGGTCGAGGCAGGGGCGAAGGTCTTGACCGGAGGCAAACGGCTAGATCGTCCTGGGAATTTTTATGCTCCCACGGTGCTGACAAATATTCCTATGGGCTCGCCGGCGCACAAGGAGGAGCTATTCGGTCCGGTGGCGAGCGTGTTCCGGGCTGCAAACCTGGACGACGCGATTCGAATCGCGAACGACAGCCGGTTTGGATTGGGGGCGAGCGCCTGGACGAACGACAAGAATGAGCGCGAACGCTTCATCAATGACCTGGAATCTGGAATGGTTTTCATAAACCGTATGGTAGCTTCCGACCCCCGTATACCCTTCGGGGGAGTGAAATGGTCTGGGCACGGGCGAGAACTGGGAGCGCATGGGATTCGAGAATTCACGAATATCAAGACGGTATGGATCGAAGAGGCACCCTAGGGAGTTGCGGGAGCAAAGGGCGTGTGGTAGGTTGGTCCAACAACTCGACCAGAGTCTGACGAGTCAAACGACTACCCTTAAGCCGCTTTTGTTTGGTACAGCGGTCGTACCAGGGTGTGGGGTAGTGTCGTTCGGACTTGGGAGGATGCCATGTACAAGATCGTGCGTTCCTCTCGCCTGTATGAGCAAATCGTTCAGCAGGTCGAGGAATCCATTCACAAGACTGTCCTGAAGCCGGGGGACCAACTTCCCCCCGAACGTGAACTCGCTCAACAATTTGGCGTGAGTCGCACGGCCGTACGCGAGGCGGTGAAAGCGCTTCGAGAAAAGGGGCTGGTGGAAGCCTATCCGGGACGCGGGACCTTTGTTACCGATGGCACCTCGTACTCCATGCGGCAGTCGCTGGACCGCATGTTTAAGGTAGGGCAGGCGGAGGGGTCCGGGTTTCTGGCGGAAGTGCGCGAAATCCTGGAGCCGGAGATCGCTGCGCTGGCGGCAACTCGCGTCGACGACGAAGATCTTGCTTCGATGCGGGAGCAAATCGCAGTAATGGATAGTGCCCGCAAGGACCCGGATTCATTCATCGAAGCGGATCTGGATTTTCACCTGGCTCTCGCGGAAGCCGCGGCAAATCCGCTGATTCTTTCTTTGATCGATTCGATTGTGGGACTGCTGCGAGAACAGCGGATGGGAATTTTTCAGGTGGAAGGGGGCCCGGAGCGCGGGCAGTATCACCACAAGAGGATTCTGGAGGCCATCGAGCACCGCGATCCGCTGGGAGCGCGAGATGCAATGAAGGCGCACTTGCGACAAGTGCGAGAGGATTCGCGGCGGGCGCCGAGCGGGCAGGAATCCTAAAGAACAGTTGTCAGTTATTAGTTTTAAGTTTTTAGTCGGAGAAAAAGGATTCATGGCGAATCTTGGATTTGTCGGGCTTGGCGTGATGGGCGGCGAAATGGTGAACCGGCTGCTCGGCAAGGGCCACAGCGTTACGGGCTATAACCGTACGCGTTCGAAAGCGGAGTGGCTCGTCAAAAAGGGGATGAAGTGGGCGGACTCGCCGCGCGCGGTGGTGGCAGCGGCGGATGTTACGTTTTCCATGGTTACGAATTCCGCGGCGCTGGGAGCGGTGATGAATGGACCCGACGGAATGCTGGCAGGAGTGACACCGGGCAAGATCTTCGCGGATATGAGCACCGTGAGCCCGGCATACAGCCGGGAGATTGCGGGCAAGGTGCGCGAAAAAGGCGGCGATATGGTGGACGCGCCGGTTTCCGGGAGCGTGATCACGCTGCAAGAAGGGAAATTGTCGGTGATGGTGGGAGGGCGCAAGGAAACGTTCGAAAAAGTGAAGCCGCTGCTGCAAGACATCGGGCCAAAGGTGACACACGTCGGTGACAACGGCCTGGCGCTGGTAATGAAGATCGGGACAAACCTGAGCCTCGCGGTGCAGATGCTGGCGTTTTGCGAGGGAGTTCTGCTGGCAGAAAAGAGCGGGATTGCACGAGAAATCGCCGTGGACGTGCTGACGCACAGCGTGATTGCGTCGCCGATGGTGCAGTACCGGGGGCCGTTTGTATTGAAGATGCCGGAAGAGGCGTGGTTCAACGTCAACATGATGCAGAAAGACATGAATCTGGCATTGGAGCTGGGGCGGCAACTGGACGTGCCGATGCCGACGACGGCGGTCACGAACGAATTCCTGACGGCGGCACGGGGAATGGAATTGGTGGAGAAGGATTTTGCGGTGGTGTTCAATGTTTTGGCGCGGATGTCCGGAGTGAAGCCATGACAATTGCAACGGATCAATCCAAAACCAAAGCGGAAGTGAAAACCGAGCAGTGGATGCGGATGTACCGGCGTATGGTGATGATCCGGGAGTTCGAAGAGCAGGTGAACGAACTCTATACGCGCGCGCTGATGCCCGGGCTAGCGCACCTTTACATTGGCCAAGAAGCAGTGGCGGTGGGAGTTTGCGAGGCGCTTCGTGGGGACGACTATATTACGAGCACGCACCGGGGACACGGCCATTGTGTGGCGAAGGGAGCTTCGCCCGACCGGATGTTCGCGGAGCTGCTGGGCAAAGAGGCGGGATACTGCCGGGGCAAAGGCGGGTCCATGCATATTGCGGACCCGGCGACGGGAAATCTGGGGGCGAACGCGATCGTCGGGGGAAGCGCGGGAATTGCGACCGGAGCGGCGCTTTCGTCGAAGAGGCTAGGAACAGGACAAGTGGCGGTGTGCTTTTTTGGCGAAGGAGCGCTGGGGCAGGGAGTTCTCTATGAAGTGATGAACCTGGCGGCGCTCTGGAAATTGCCGGTGATCTACGTTTGCGAGAACAATCTTTATACGGAATACACACATTATTCGGAGACCACAGCCGGGGACATTCCGGCGCGGGGAACTGCTTTTGGAGTGCAAGCGGAAAGCGTGGACGGGCAAGACGTGCGAGCAGTGTACGCGACAGCGCACCGGCTGGTGGAGCGGGCGCGGCAGGGCGAAGGGCCGGCGTTTCTGGTGTGCAACACGTATCGCTACACGGGACACCACGTCGGCGACATCAACCGCGAATATTACCGTTCGAAACAAGAAGAGCTCGAATGGAAGACGAAGCGGGACCCGATCAAGAACTTTGCGCAATGGCTGGCCGAGCAATCGTTTTCGGATGAAGGAAAGTTGAAGCAAATCCAGCAAGAAGTGCAGGCGCAAATGAAGGCGGCGGTGGAGTTTGCGATTGCCGCGCCGTATCCGACTGTAGACCAGGTGGACCAGGACGTTTATGCCTGAAGTGGCGACGAGAGAGCTGACGTTTGCACAAGCGGTCCGCGAAGCGCTTGCGGAAGAGATGCGCCGAGATTCGCGCGTGTGCATTTTTGGCGAGGACGTTGCGGAAGCGGGGACGCCGTTTAAAGTGCTGTCGGGTCTGGTGGAGGAATTCGGCGCTGAGCGAGTGATCGATACGCCGATTTCGGAAGCGGGCTTCACAGGCATGGGGGTCGGGGCCGCGATGACGGGTTTGCGGCCAGTGGTGGACATCATGTTCGGCGACTTCCTGACGCTGACGATGGACCAGATGGTGAATCAGGCGGCGAAGGTGCACTACATGTCCGGCGGGACCTGGAAAGTTCCGATGGTGCTGCGGACGACGCTGGGAGCGACCCGGCGTTCAGCGGCGCAGCACTCGCAATCGCTGCACGCGTGGCTGAGCCATGTGCCGGGATTGAAAGTAGTGATGCCATCGACGCCGTACGATGCGAAGGGATTGTTGAAGACGGCGATTCGCGACGAGAACCCGGTGGTCTTTTTCGAAGACAAGATGATGTACAAGCTGAAAGGGCCGGTGCCGGAAGAAGAGTACACGATTCCGCTGGGCGTGGCGGACGTGAAGAGGGAAGGCGAAGACATCACGATCGTGGCAACGAGCAGCATGGTGCAAGTGGCGCTGGGTGCGGCGGAGTTGCTGGAACAGATTGGCGTGAGCGCGGAAGTGATTGATCCGCGGACGACGTGGCCGCTGGATGAAAAGACGTTGATCGAATCGGCGAAGAAAACTTCGCGGGCGATGGTGGTTGACGAAGGTTATGGCCGCTACGGCGTGACCGGAGAGATCGCATCGGTCATCGCCGAAGGCGCGTTCTACAACCTGGAAGCTCCGGTGAAGCGCATGGGCGCAATGCACGTGCCGATTCCGTTTTCGCCGCCGCTGGAAGATGTGACGGTGCCGACGGAGCAGACGGTATTTGAGGCGGCGCGGGCGCTGTGCGGGAAGGCGTAGTTGCGCGGAAGGGGGTGTGAGATGGCGCTGAAAACTTATGGGCCGATGGCGGTGGATTGGGAAAACCGCATTGATTTTGACCGCTTGCGCCGCGAACGACTGGCGCGGGCGAAAGCGCTGTTGGCGAGATCGGAGATGGGAGCGCTGCTGTGTTTTGACATGAACAATGTGCGCTACCTGACGGCGACGCACATCGGGACGTGGGCGCAGGACAAGATCAGCCGATTTTCGCTGCTGCCGCAGAATGACGAACCGATTCTTTGGGACTTCGGATCGGCGGCGAGACATCATCAACAAAATTGCCCCTGGCTGGGAGAACGATCGCGGCCGGGAATTCCGCTGCTTCGCGGAGCGATGTCACCGGAGATGGGGCGCGCGGAAAATGTCGCGCGCAAAATAAAAATAGAACTTGAAAAGCGCGGGCTGCACAAGGAGCCGCTGGGGATCGACGTGGTCGAGCCGCCCATTCTATTCGCGCTGCAAAAAGAGGGAATCAAGATTGTTGACGGGCAGCAGTTGATGTCCGACGCGCGGGTGATCAAGACGCAGGATGAGATTTCGCTGCTGAATCACTCCGCGATGATGGTGGACGCGGCGTACGACGAATTGTACCGGGCGATGAAGCCGGGGATGAGCGAGAACCAGGCCGTCGGACTTGCCAGCAAAGTGTTGTACGACCTGGGCTCGGAATATGTGGAAGCGGTGAATGCGATTTCGGGCGAACGCTGCAATCCGCATCCGCACGTATTTTCCGATCGCGTGCTGCGGCCGGGCGATCCGGTTTATTACGACATCCTGCATTCCTATATGGGATACCGGACGTGTTACTACCGGTGCTTCACGATCGGTTATGCGTCGCACGCGATGATCGATGCGTACAAACGTTGCCGGGAGTACTTGGACGCGGCGATTTCGCTGGTGCAGCCGGGGCGGACGACGGCGGAGATTGCATCGGTGTGGCCGAAGGCGGAGGAGTTTGGATTTCCGGATGAAGAAGCGGCTTTTGCGCTGCAGTTCGGGCACGGCATCGGGCTGGCGATTTGGGAGAAGCCGGTGATCAGCCGGATGGTTTCGCTGGAACACTCGCATGAGATCAAGCCTGGGATGGTGTTTGCGTTGGAAACGTTCTGGCCTTCGACGGACGGGTGGAGCGCGGCACGGATTGAAGAAGAAATTGTGGTGACGGAAACCGGGCATGAAGTCATCACGCGATTTCCGGCAGATCAGTTGATGGTGGCGGGCGCGCATTATTTCACCGTGAATGGGCCGCTTTCCACAACGCGCGAGAATGAGGCGCTGCCCAGCAGGCGAGTGAAAGAGATGGTGGCAGCCAGCGCGAAAGTCGAAGGAGTGGCGGCTACGGACTGAAGGCGCGTCCCCGGCTCCTGACAAAAACTATGGCGATCAGTGTGGTTATGCCTGCTCTCGAAATGGCGCAGGAAAACGGGAAGCTCCTGGCCTGGAGAAAAAAGGAAGGCGAGCGCGTCACGAAGGGTGAGCCGCTGCTCGAAATCGAGACGGATAAGGCGGTCGTCGAGGTGGAAGCTCCGGGGGACGGGATTCTTGCCGGAATAACGGCTGATGTGGGAGCCGTGGTCCCGGTGGGAGAAACCATTGCGTGGCTCGTTGGTCCGGGCGAGAAGCCTCCTGCAAAATCGGTGACGGCTGCACCTGTGGCGCGCGGATCGAGGAGTCCGGAGCGCGCGAGCGCAGCCGCGGCGGTGCAAGCGATAGAACACCGCGCGGAGGCGGCTCCGCAGATTTCACCAAAGGCGCGGCGTCTGGCTAAAGAACTTGGCGTGGACGCCAGCAAGATTCGAGGAACAGGGCCGGATGGCACGATCACGTCAGAAGATGTGCAGGGTTTTGCCGATGGAAAGCGCGCCGCTGCTCCCGCGGGAATGGAGTCGCTGAGCCAGGTCGCGCGGCTGATGGCCGAGCGCACCACCCAGAGCTGGACCAGCGTGCCACACTTTTTTCTGGTGCGGGATGTCGACTGCGGCGAACTGATTGCGGCGCAAAAGCGATTTAGCCAAGAGATGGAGAATACCCAGGGCGCGGGCGCAACCATCACGGATTTGCTGATTGCACTGTTGGCGAAAGTTTTGGCGAAGCATCCGCGAATGAATTCGAGTTGGACGGGGGAGTGGATTCGTTCGAATCCGGAGATCAATGTCAGCGTGGTGATCGCGGTGAAGGATGGCGTGGTGGGCGCAGTGATTCACAAGGCGAACACGTTGCAACTTGGCGGAATATCCGCGCAGCGGCGCGGATTGACGGAGCGCGCGCGAGCCGGCCGGCTACGTCCGGCAGACATTACCGGCGGGACTTTTACGTTGAGCAACCTGGGCATGTACAAGGTCGATGCTTTTAGCGCGATCATCACGCCACCGCAGGCCGCGATTCTGGCGGTGGGGAGCATTTCCGATCGTGTCGTGCCCGTCGACGGAAAACCAGGCATCCGGCCGATGATGACGATGACGTTGTCGAGCGATCACCGCATGGTGGACGGGGCCCGGGCGGCAGAATTCTTAAGCGATTTGGCGAACGCCATTCGCGAGCCAGGGAAGTTGCTGTAGCGGTTGCGTTCACAAAATTCCTTGGAAGGGGAATGAATACTTCTCGCGCCGCGTAGCTCCCGGCCCTCGCTATGATGCCGCCCAATCCGCGCAAGAAGGCTGTTTACGCAAATTCGTCCGTGCATGTGCTGTTTGCCGTTGCCGCCGCGATCGCGCTGGGAAAAGGAACTGTCCGCCGAGACGCTGAAGCAGAACCTAACGTGATGGAAGACTTGGCCCAGGGCACCGCGCCCTGATCTGCGGGAGCAGGAAGCCTAGTGAATTGAGAATCGGAGCGGCAGACTGCAATGGTTGAGCGATTCGATATCGTGGTGGCCGGCGCCGGGCACAACAGCCTGATTGCGGCTGCGTATCTGGCGAAAGCGGGCTATCGCTGCCTGGTGCTCGAGGGACGGCCGATCGTGGGCGGCGGCGTCAAGTCCGCGCAATTGACGTTGCGCGGATTCACGCATGACATTTGCTCTTCGGCGCACAACGGAATACATGGGAATCCGATTCTGCGCGACGACGAGCTGAAGCTCGGAGAGTACGGCCTCGAGTACATCCATCCCGATCCTGTCTATCACATGCCGTTTCCCGACGGCAGCTATCTGACGCAGTGGCGCGACCTGGACCGGACGTGCGAGGAATTCACCAAGTTTTCCAAAAAAGACGGATTCGCTTACCGCCGAATGATCACCGAATACGAGACGGTCAAGCCTCTCTTGAATGCAGTTGCCTTTACGCCGATTGGCTTTGGGAAAGCCATCAACGACCGTTTGGCGGAACATCCCCACGGCAAGCTTTGGCAGCGGCGGCTGGCCATGTCGGCCTGGGAAATTGTTCGCGAGACATTCGAGGACGACCACTGTAGAGCCTTCATGTTGGGCTGCCCCTACCCGCTGCAGCCGGTGCAGGACCCGATGACGGGCCGGGCCGCGTACCTTCCTCTGCACCAGCAGCGAGAGAGCCGGCCACTGCCGAAGGGTGGGTCGGGAGCGTTGACGATGGCGCTGGCGCGGTTCATCGAAGCGCAAGGCGGCGTGATTCTGACCAGCAAGTGGATCAAAGGGCTGATCGTGGAAAACGGGAAATGCACGGGCGTGGAATGCGAAGACGGGAGCTCGTATCGCGCGGAAAAGGCAGTCCTTTCCACAATCCACATCAAGCACCTGATCGACATGGCGCCGCGCGAATTGTGGGGCCAGGATTTCATCGATGGTGTGGACACGTGGAAAGCCGGCCTGACGCTGTTCGAGACAAATTATGCGTCGACGGAGCCGCCGAAATATGCGGTAGCCGGCGGGACGCTCTCTCCCGTGCATTCCGGAGTGATGGTCAGCGCTGATCGCGTCTTGCGCATGAGTTATGACTACGCTCGAGGGGCGGTGAATCTCGAAAATCCGTCGATCCATGCAATTTGTTGCAGCATCGCTGATCCGACCCGTGCGCCCGCTGGCATGCACACGATCAAGATCGTTGCCTACCACCCGTACGAATTGAAAGAGGGCCCGCAGCATTGGGACGAAATCAAGGAGCAAGTTTCGGACGCGAATTTGAAATTTCTACGGCGGTTCGCGCCCAATCTGACGGATGACAAGATTCTCGCGCGCATCGTCAAGAGCCCGCTTGATCTGGAACGCATGAATCCACACAACTGGCATGGCAGTTGTCACGCGGGCGGATCGGGACCGGCGCAGTCCGGCGCGATGCGACCAGTGCCTGGCTGGGCGCAGCATCGGATGCCCATCCCGGGTTTGTATCAGACGGGAGCCACGACCCATCCCGGCGGATCGGTGACCGGAGGGCCTGGAAGAAACGCCGCGACCGTGATGCTGAAAGATTTTGGGACGAGCATCGAGGAAGTCGTGAAGAAGAAAGCGTAGGAGATTGTTCCCAGGAGGCGTCTCCATGAGCAAAATCAGCCGGCGCGGATTCGTGAAAACGACGGCGCTCGCACCGCTTGCGGTCACGCCGTTTTCCATCGGCCCACAAGCGTCCAGGGAAGATCGTTTCGACATCGTCGTAGCGGGCGCTGGGCACAACAGCATGATTGCGGCTGCCTACCTGGCGAAGGCCGGTTATCGCTGCCTTCTCCTGGAGGGGCGGCCGATCGTCGGCGGCGGCGTAAAGACAGCGGAATTGACGCTCAAGGGATTCAAGGACGACGTCTGCTCGACGGCGCACACCTTTCTGCTCGATAACCCCATGATCAAGAACGACGAGCTCAAGCTTCGCGACTATGGGCTTGAATACGTCGATCCCGATCCCATCTTTCACATTCCGTTTGCCGACGGCACATACCTGACGCAGTGGCGGGACGTCGACCGCACATGCGGGGAGTTTGCGAAGTTCTCGAAGAAGGATGCGGCGGCGTACCGGAAAATGCTGGCGGAGTTTGATGCGATTAAACCGATCTTGATGGGAACGAGTTTCACACCGATTGGATTCGGGAAGCCGTTGAACGATCAACTCGCGCAACAGCCGCGCGGAAAGCTGTGGCAGCGGCGGCTGGCGATGTCGGCATGGGAAATCATTCGCGACACGTTTGAGGAAGAACATTGCCGCACGTTCATGCTTTATATGTCCCACTTGGCCGCAGAGCCGCCGGACGCGCCGATGACAGGGCGCTTGGCCTACGGTACAGCGCGTCAGCAACACTCTGGACGGCCGTTCCCCAAGGGCGGTTCGGGAGTGCTGACGCAGGCGCTGGCGCGGTTCATCGAAGCACACAACGGTGTGCTGCTGACGAACAAATGGGTGAAGCGGCTGATTGTGGAGAGCGGGAAATGCGTGGGCGTGGAATGCAGCGACGGAACTTCGTACCGGGCGGAAAAGGCAGTTGTCTCGACGATTCACATCAAGCATTTGGTGGACATGGCGCCGCGCGAGCTGTGGGGCCAGGATTTCGTGGACGGCGTAGATACCTGGCAGGCGGAGCACGCGATGTTCGTCACGCATTGCGCGACTTCGGAGCCGCCGAAGTTTGCCGGGGATGGCGGCACGCTCTCGCCCGTGGAAGCGGGCATCCTGGTTTCGCCGGAGCGGGCGCTGCGCTTTGCGTACGATGATGCCAGAGGAGTGGTCAATCTGGAGGATCCGCCGATGCAGATCATCTGCTGCAGCGTTGCCGATTCGACGCGCGCTCCCGCCGGGATGCACACTCTGAAAATTATCGGCTGGCAGCCTTACGAACTGAAGGAAGGGCCGGAGCACTGGGACAAGATCAAGAAAGAGGTTTCCGAAGCTTATCTCAAGTACTTGCGGCTTTATGCGCCGAATTTGACGGATGACAAGATTCTGGCGCGATTTGTCGAAAGCCCTCTTGACCTGGAGCGCATGAATCCGCACTTCTGGCACGGAAGCGCGCACGCGGGAGCGCAGAGCGCGTCGCAAGTAGGACCGATGCGCCCTATGCCGGGGTGGGCGCAGCATCGCATGCCGATTCCGGGGTTATATCAGACGGGTGCGACGACATTTCCGGGCGGCTCGGTCACGGGAGCGCCCGGCCGAAATGCCGCGACGGTGGTGCTGAAAGATTTCGGAACGAGCATCGAGGAAGTCGTGAACAAGAAAGCGTAGTTGAGGCGAAGAAGCTCGGCAGCTTCAAATTTGCGAGGTCGGCTGATGGTGAAAAGAATTGGATGGATCGCTCCTGTGGTGATCGCTTCAATGCTGGCAGCATTTCTTTCCCTTGCGGCAGGTCTGACCTCGCAACAGGCTGCGCCGCGACAACCGATGAAGCAAATGGTCCCGGACAATCCGTCGGAACACACGCCGCCAGTGCAGCCCATCCCTTATAGCCACATGAAACATCTTTCTCTCGGTCTGGATTGCGAGGATTGTCATACGAATCCGAATCCGGGCAAGCTGATGACATTTCCGGAGCCCGACAAATGTATGCTGTGCCACGTCACGGTCGCCAAGGACAAGCCTTCGATTCAGAAGCTCGCTGAGTATGCGAAGTCCAAGCAGGCGATTCCCTGGGTTCGCGTCTATAGCGTGCTGCCGGGCGTCGCGTGGAATCACCGCGCGCATCTCGGGGCCGGAATAAAATGCGAGACGTGCCACGGGCAAGTCCGGCAAATGGAGGCGATGTCGGAAGTGACGAGCGTCACCACGATGTATAGCTGCCTGAACTGTCACGAAATGAATCAGGCGAAGACCGCTTGCGACACTTGCCACAAATACTAAACGGACGGAGAAGTTTTCTCGTCAGGAGGCATCATGGCGAAACCGATCGAACTGGAAATCAACGGCAAACGATATCCGGTGAGCTACCCTGCGGACACGCCTCTTCTCTATGTCCTGCGCGACGAGCTAGGCCTGACCGGCAGCAAGTACGGTTGCGGGGAAGGGCAATGCGGCGCCTGCACCGTTTTGATTGGAGGAATGCCGCGCCGCTCTTGCCAGATTCCCGTCAGCGCGGCTGCCGCGAAGCCTATTACAACCATTGAAGGTCTTGAAAAGGACGGCCGGTTAAATCCCGTACAGCAGGCGTTTCTCGATGCGGGTGCATTCCAGTGTGCTTATTGCACTTCAGGAATGATTATGAGCAGCGTCGGCCTGCTGCAAGCGAATCCGAATCCCAGTCAGGCGGAAATCGTTCAATCCTTGCAAGGCAATGTGTGCCGTTGCGGTACGCATCCGCGCATCGTCGATGCGGTCCACCGGGCAGCCAAGATGATGCAGGAGCACGGGCGATGAGTAACGTCGAAGGAAAATTTATCATCGAGCCGGAGCGGTATGAATTCAGCGCCGTTCCGATACATCAATTCGAATTGGCGCGCCGCGACTTTTTTAAGATTCTTGGCGCGGGAATGGCCGTCTTCGCGATTGCGAAAGATACGCCCGCCATGCAGGAAACGGCTCCTGGGCCGCGGGCGTTCCACAATGAAGAACTGCCCAAGGATATCAGCGCGTGGCTGCACATTGGTGAAGACGGCAGCGTTACCGGATTCACCGGCAAAGCCGAGATCGGGCAAAACATCCGTACCGCGTTGGCGCAAACTATCGCCGACGAACTGCGTGTGCCGTTCGAAAGTGTTCGGATGGTGACGGCGGATACCGCTCTGACGCCGTTTGATGCGGGCACGTTTGGCAGCCGGACGACGCCGACGATTACCCCGCAGTTGCGGCGCGTAGCTGCCGCCGCGCGCGATCTGCTGGTTGGAGTAGCGGCCAAGGAATGGAATGTCGCGCCGGCGGGATTAGTTGCAGCAGACGCGAAAGTAAGCGATCCCGCCTCGGGGCGCTCTCTTAAGTATGCGGAACTCGCACGTGGCAAAACGCTGGCGCAGAATTTCCCGGCGGAAGATCCCGTCACGCCGGCGACGCAATGGACGATTGCGGGAAAAGCGATTCCGAAAGTGGACGGCAAGGCGTTTGTTACCGGGAGGCACCAGTACACCAGCGATTTGCGGCCTGCGGGCATGCTTTACGGCAAAGTGCTGCGCCCGCCGTCGTTTGGTGCGACGCTCACTTCCTGCGATGACAGTGCTGCGAAGGCCATGACCGGCGTCTTCGTGGTGCGTGATGGAGACTTTGTCGGCGTAGCCGCGCCGAGCGCGCACGAGGCTCAGAGGGCTCTTGACGCGATTCATGCCCAATGGAAGGAAGTGCCGCAGATCTCGAGCAAGGAGATCTTTTCGTATCTCAAGCAGAACGCACCTGCGAAATCGGAGGATCGATTCCGCAAGCAGAAAGGATCCGTCGAAGAGGCGCTGGCAAGCGCGGCGCACCGGCTTGACGCGACTTACACCGTTGCGTACATCGCGCATGCTCCGCCCGAGCCGCGAGCAGCCGTAGCTCAGTGGGCCGATGGGAAACTCACGGTGTGGACCGGCACGCAGCGGCCGTTTGCTGTCCGCGACGAGCTTGCCGATGTGTTTCATGTTACGGAGAGCAGTGTGCGCGTTATCGTCCCGGACACGGGCTCGGCGTATGGCGGAAAGCACACCAGCGACGCGGTGCTCGAGGCCGCTCGTCTGGCGCGTGCTGCCGGGCGACCTGTGAAAGTGGTGTGGACTCGCGAGGAAGAATTCACCTGGGCGTACTTCCGGCCCGCTGGTGTCATCGAAGTCAAAAGCGGCGTCTCCAGCGACGGCATGCTGACAGCGTGGGATTTTCACAACTACCATTCCGGGACGTCAGGGATCGACACGCCCTATGCTGCTGCGAATCAACGTACGGAATATCATCCAGTGCCATTGATCCTGAGAAGCGGTTCCTATCGCGGGCTTGCGGCGACCGCGAATCATTTCGCGCGCGAAACGCACATGGATGCGTTGGCGCGCGTTGCGAATATAGACCCGCTCGATTTCCGAATGAAAAATCTTTCCGATCCGCGTCTGCGCGCGGTGCTGGAGACAACGGCGAAATCGTTTGGCTGGCCGCGCAAGAAAACGCAGGAGGGGCAAGGATTCGGAGTCGCGTGCGGCTACGAGAAGGGCAGCTATGTGGCAACCTTTGCCGAAGTAGCAGTGGATGAGACTTCGGGCGCGGTGCGCATTGCGCGCATGGTGGAGGCGTTCGAATGCGGCGCCATCGTAAACCCGGATGGTCTGCGCAACCAAGTGGTCGGCGCGATGATTCAGGGACTAGGCGGCGCGCTTTTCGAGGCCATCGAATTCGAAAACGGCCGGATAAAAAATCCGCATTTCGGAAGCTATCGAGTGCCGCGCTTCCGTGACGTGCCGGAAATCGAAGCGATCCTCATGGATCGCAAAGATATCCCCTCGGCAGGAGCTGGCGAGACACCCATCATGGCCGTGGCGCCGGCAATCGGCAATGCCATCTTTGATGCGACCGGCGTTCGGCTCAATAATCTGCCGATGGTTCCAAACGGGCTTCGGTCCGCGTAAGACCGATAAGAAACAACGCTAGATGTGCTTCGCGTGAACTCATCAACAAGGCGGGTTGCGCCGGTCTTTGAACTTCAGATCGTTTTGTCTTTCGCGTAGCACAGCGATTCCATATTGCACCCGATGCATTCCGGCTTTCGCGCATGGCAGACCCGGCGGCCGTGCCAGATCAGTTGGTGGGAAAACTGGATCCACTTCTCCTGCGGAATGATCTTCATCAAATCCTGCTCGACCTTCTTGGGATCTTCATTTCGCGACAAATCCAGACGGTTCGAAAGACGCAACACATGCGTATCCACGCTGGCCATCCCATACGCCGTGCCGAGCACGACGTTCGCCGTTTTTCGGGCGACACCCGGCAGCGTGAGTATCTCTTCCATCGTGCGCGGCACTTGGCCACCAAACTTATCAATAATTGCCTTGCTTGCGCCCATCACGGATTTCGTCTTGTTGCGGAAAAATCCCGTAGGCCGGATGTCCTGTTCCAACTCGCCTGGCGTGGCGCACGCGAACGCCTTCGGATCCGGATATTTCTTATAAAGCGTTTCTGCGACCTGGTTCACGCGCACATCCGTGCACTGCGCGGAAAGAATCGTGGAGATCAGCAGTTGAAATGCATTCTCGTGTTTCAACTCGCACGTCGCATTCCGGTACGCTTCGTCCAGTTTCGCGAGGATTGCCGCCACGCGTTTCGGATCCGTTCCCGCTGCACGAGCGGACTTGGCAGGCTTGGCTGTTTTCGCGGATTTCGCCGCTTTTGATTTTGCCGGAGCAGGTTGCTTCTTCCTCGATGGTTTCTTCTTGGATTTCGTGGGCATAGGAGCCAAAACTATAGCATGGAGCAAAGAGCCGCGAGCAGTCTGCGGAAAGCTTTCCCTCGATGGCTGAGATGATTTTTTTCTTCGGCGGGAAGCTCCGCAAATGTTTTCTCAAGTGCCGGGAAGTAGAACACCGGATCGTAGCCAAACCCGCACGATCCGCGCGGCGCCTCCAGGATTTCTCCGTCAACGCGATCCGTGACGATGGCCATGGCTCGCCCGCGTTTCGCCAGTGCAATCGCGCAAGCGAAATACGCAACGCGATCGGATCCTGTTTTGTCGCGCATCTCGTCCAGCAGTTTTTCAATTCTTTGCGTATTTGTCGCCTGCGGCCCAGGGTACCTCGCGGAATGAACCCCGGGCGCGCCGTCGAGAGCAGGCACGACCAGCCCCGAGTCATCGGCGAAGACCAGCCCTTCTCCGTGCCGCGAGTAATGCAGGGCCTTGCCTGCCGCATTTTCGGCGAATGTTGGAGCGTTTTCCTCAAACGCGGGAAGCGTATCGAAACCCGGCAGCAACGCCAATTCAACAGGAAGAGAAGGCGCGGACGCTTTCGCGAGCACGCGATACTCGGCGAGTTTCCCCGGGTTCGATGAGGCGAGAAAAAGCTTAGCGGGCGCGCGCACTGAATTTTACGGGCAGAAGGGCACGTTGTTCTTCCGTCAGACGGCGAATCCCCGCGGCGGCGAGTGCCAGCAAGTCCTGCATCTCGCTTCCGGAAAACGCGCGTCCCTCCGCAGTCGCCTGGATTTCGACAAAATGCCCGTTGCCGGTCATGACCACGTTCATATCCACTTCGGCGCGTGAATCCTCTTCATAAGCGAGATCCAGCAGCGCGCGGTCGTCCACGATCCCGACGCTTGTTGCCGCCACACTATCGATCAGCGGCGAATTCTTCAGGATTCCCGCCGCGGTCAGACGTTCGAACGCCAGCGCCAGCGCGACGAACGCTCCGGTGATTGACGCCGTGCGCGTTCCGCCATCCGCCTGAATTACGTCGCAATCCATCCATACGGTGCGCTCGCCCAGTGCTTCCTGATCCGTCACCGCGCGCAACGAGCGGCCGATCAAGCGTTGAATTTCCAGAGTTCGCCCCGACTGTTTCCCGCGCGCCGCCTCGCGCGGCGTGCGCTCCTCGGTCGCGCGCGGCAGCATTCCATATTCGCTGGTGACCCAGCCTTTGCCGCTGCCCTTGAGAAATCCGGGCACGCCGTCGTCCACCGTAGCCGTGCAGATCACCCGAGTGTTTCCCAGCTCGATGAGCACGCTGCCTTCGGCCGTGGAAATAAAATCAGGCGTGATTTTCAAGGGACGCATCTGGTCCGCGGTTCGGCCGTCGACTCTCACTCTTCCTCCTGCGGTCGGCACTTCCGTGTTTAATAATTCTACGGTTTGCGCTCGGGCTGCGCCAGTTTGCCGGGCGCTTGGTCTGGTGTCAACGTTCCGGGAGCCGGAGCAGGCGCCTTGTCGGCTGCTGGCGATGCCGGTTTGTCCGCGCCGGACGGCGTCGCCGAGGGTTTCACCGGCGGTTGAGCCGGGTTGGTGTTGACGACAAATGTCCCCGTCAGATCCAGATGCCCCGCGAGTGTTTCCACTTCCTGCCCATGAATCAGGATTTTCAGCCGCTGCACCTGCGGCACATTGGCTTCCAGCGTCCGTGTGATGGAATCCACGGCCAACTGCTCACTCACGATCCCGGAGGGAATGGAAGTCGCCAGCGCCTCGGAAAAATCCGCAATCGCCGTTCCGTCCGGCAACAGATAAAACGCAAGCAGCAAAGCGTCCGGCGGCAGCGTGCGCAACTCTGCATCCACGGGGCCCGCAAGCAGCGTGTTCAAAACCTGTTTCGATCGCAGCACCGGGTCATTGGAAAGCGGCAGCTCGACCGTTACTGGTACCAGCGTGGAATCGATCGTATCCGAAGCCCAGAAGACCTTGGTCTTCACGCGGGGATCGCCCGGATTGATCACGATCGGTTGTGTCAATTCGCGCCGCGCCTGCTCTTCGCTCTGCTGTTGAAGCCTCGCGGCACGCTTCACCCGTCTACGGAGAATTGGAAAATAGATCGCAGCAGCGAGCACGGCGATGACCAATCCGCCGATCAACCTGAATTTCCAGCGTGACGTCACGGCAGCGCTCCCGGCGTTTTTGCAACGACGTAGGAAGGTTTGAACGCCGCGGCACCACGCGCGATAGCATCTGCCACGCCCGGCGCCATGCGGTCCAAGTCGGCGCGGTCCTCCACTGTCACACTGGAGATCTCGATGGCGATTGCCGGTGCTGCCGTAGTTCGAAGCTGGCGCACGGATGCGGATTGCGCGGCGTCAGGCGAACCCTTGAAACGCGGGGTGAGGTATCCCTGCACGAGATCGCCAAATTTCCGGCTCAGTCCAAGAAACGGCGCCTGCGCGCGGTCCCAGGGGATCAAGCCATTCGAATCCGCAACCGGTGGCAAATCCGAGTTCACGTAAACACGCACCGTGCCCGGCAATCCTGTCGACGAAATGTGCAAGGTTACGAACACCGCTCCGCGCTGCGCGTTGGCGGTTGCGGAGCGATCATCAAACGAAGGATTCTCATTCCCTTGCCGCGTCTGCACCACTTGAAAGCCTTGCAGCTCCAGCGCGCGGCGAACCTGAATCACGAAATCCAGAACGATCTCACTCTCGCGGATGCCGCCCGTGCCTCGCGCGCCCGGGTCCGTTCCACCATGGGCCGGATCTAGCACGACGATGTTGAGCCCTGCTTGTTGGGTTTGCGCGCTGAAGGGGGAAGCCACTGATCCCGCCCCTCCTCCTTGTGGAGAAGACGCAGATTGAGTCGGCGGCGTGCCGGGCCCGGGTAGCTGGGTCTGTGAGGGAGGCTGAGAGGGGGAAACCATCACTGCGCCCAAAAGAGCCACGGAGAGCAGCCCAATCGAAGAGACCGACCTGATTCGGAGAATGTTTCGCACTTAGAGCAGCATACCAAATCCGTCAACCATTACGCGCCGCTCGAAACACGCATACGCACCGAGAAAGGGACGGGCCGAGGGCTGCCTCTTGATCCCGAATCGTCTCCATGCAAAGGCTAGTGAGCCGCCGGCGCATCCCGGGGGATCATTGGAGAAATGACCAGTGTCTTCAGTTTCGCTTTATCGAGCGTCGCATTGACACCTGCCAGATCGTCTTTTTGGAACGTGGCCCAGCGCGTCAGCGTCTCCTGCGCAGCTTCTTCCCACCGCGCGCTGGCGGTCACAACATCAGCGGCGGGCCCCAAATCTGAGCTGTCCACTACGATCAAGAGACCAGTGAGCGCCGCCGCAACTTTGGGAAGAGGTTCAATCTCCTTGCCCGAAGTGGGGAGTCCCAACATCATGAAGCCGGCGTCGCTCTCAGACTCAACCGCCGCCGCGACTTTCTTTTCCAGCCCCTGCAAAGCAGTGAGAAGCTCGGTGTTGCCGCCCGCCTCCTTCTTGCGTGCGTCGATCTGCTTTCGGAGGTCACCCGCCTGTTGCAACGCCATCGAGACTTCGCCCAATCTCTCCGCGAGCCTGGAAGCCAGCCCAAACTGCCGCACCAGCGCGTCCTGTGGTGTTTTCACGCGCGGATCCAGCTTGATGGTCAGCGGTTGCGTGCTGCTGGTGCCGTTGGCCGTGAGTTTCACGATGTAGTTGCCCGGCACGGCCAAAAGTCCGGCCGGTCCCCAGAAGGAGCTGCGAACGCCTTTCGGCAGCGCGTAACGAAGATCCCATACGAATCGGTGCATTCCCGCCTCGGCCAAAAGAGGTTTAGGATCGCGCAGCCACGCGACTTGAAACTGGACGTCGTTCGGGTTGGTCTTGTGCAGTTCGTCGTTGCTCGCGAATCTCCGCACCAGCTTTCCTTCAGAGTCGAAGATTTCCAGTTGGACGGGCGATGAGGCTCTATCCTTCAAGAAATAATCCAGCACTGCACCTTCCGGGGGATTCGGAGCCAAAGGCTCATCCAGCGGTACCGGAGTTCCTTGGTCTGAGCCCGGCCGCATGCGAATGGCAGCTTGCGGACGAAAAAGCCATGTATCGGCGGCGACATGCGAATCGATCTGCCGCAGCGGCGTCACATCGTCCAGTATCCAAAACGAGCGGCCAAAGGTGGCAATCACCAAATCGTTTTCGTGCACCACCAGATCGCGCACCGATGTCACCGGCAAATTGAGCTGCAAGGGCTGCCAATCGTCTCCGTCAGTGAAAGAAGCGTAGACGCCCTTTTCCGTGCAGGCGTACAGCAACCCTTTTCGAGCAGGATCTTCCCGCACGCAGTTCAGAAAGCTTCCCTGGGGAATCCCATTCGAGACGCGCTGCCAGGTCTTGCCGAAATCCCGCGTTCGATAGAGATACGCCTGATAATCCTCAAGGCGATGCCTGTCCACCGCTGCGTATGCCGTTCCGGCATCGGAATGCGACGCTTCGATGTGCGTCACCTTGCTCCAGGACGTCAAGCCTGGCGGCGTAACGTTTTCCCACGTTTTCCCTTCGTCTAGCGTCAGTTGAATCAATCCATCGTCCGTCCCAGCCCAGATTTCTCCAGCCCGCACGGGCGATGGCCCAATCGTGTAAATCACGCCACGGCGTTTGCCCTTTGAGGCGTCCGCAGCCGTCGCTGTGTCCAGATTTGGCGGCACTCCGGGATCTTCGCGTGTGAGATCGGGACTGACCGCTTGCCAGGAGTTGCCGCTGTCCGCCGTTCGAAACAAAACTTGCGAGCCGAAGTACAGCACATGCGGATCGATCGGCGAAAAAACTAGCGGCAACGTCCACGTGCGCCGGTAATCGCCGGGGTGCGCAAGCGTCGGCGGCAATTGCTGGAGCTGTTCGTTGCCGAAATCCTGCCGCGCGACGAAGCCGCCGAACACCACGCCCGGATACAGCGGATCCGGCGCAATGTAGCCATTTTCGTCGCCGGCGTCCATCGGCCGCCAATCATGAGAATTCAACGAACGGTATTTGCTGCGGCTTGGAGTGGCCGCCGAACCGCTGTCCTGCTGCGCACCGTACACCCAGTAAGGAAACTGGTTGTCCGTCACCACATGATAGAACTGCGCCGTCGGCTGGTTGTACCAGGAACTCCAAGTCTCGCCGCCATTGCGCGTCACGATCGTGCCTTGGTCGCTGCTGAGAATCATTCGCCGCGGCTCGTCGGGATCAATCCAGAGTTCGTGGTAGTCGTCGCCCCCAGGCGCGCCTTTGAACGCCGTGAATGTCTTCCCCCCGTCGCGCGACTGGTAGGTTGTGGTGTTCGGGATGTACACGGTGTCAGGGTCTTTGGGATCCACGCTGACTTCACCGAAGTACCATCCGCGTTGCCAGAGGCGGTGGTCATTCGAAACGCGCTGCCAACTCTGCCCGCCGTTGTCAGAACGAAAGAGCCCGCCCTCCTTGGCGTCCACGATCAAATAAATCCGCCGCGGATTGCTCGGTGCAAAAGCGATGCCGATTCGGCCGAGGCCCTCTGATGGCAATCCCTGCCCTGTCAGGTGTTCCCAATGATCGCCCCCATCACTTGAGCGATAGAGTCCGCTGCCCGGTCCGTTCGAAGGAGGGTAAGTGCTCCACGGTGGCCTTCGCGTCTGCCACAGCGCCGCGTAAATCGTTTTCGGATTCCCCGGCTCGAATGCCAGATCGATCGCTCCGGTGTTTTCATCGTGAAAGAGAATTTTTTGCCAGCTCTTTCCGCCGTCTTTCGAATGGAAGATGCCTCGCGTCGGGTTCGGCCCGTAGGCATGACCCAGCGCGGCAACGAAAACCTTGTTTGGGTCGCGCGGGTCCACGAGGATCCGCCCGATCTGCCGCGAATCCTCCAGCCCGATGTACGTCCACGCCTTGCCGCCGTCCGAGGACTTGTACATTCCATTCCCGTAGGAAATCGAAGAGCGCATGTCGGCTTCTCCCGAGCCGACGTAAATCACGTTCGAATCCGACGGCGCAACCGCGATCGCCCCAATCGATGCGATCGGCTGCGAATCAAAAATGGGATTCCACGTTCGCCCCGCATCATTGGTCTTCCAAATGCCTCCGCCCACGCTTCCGAAATAGAAAACTTCCGGCTGCCCGCGCACGCCCGCCACCGCCAATGCACGCCCCCCACGAGATGGCCCGATCAGCCGCCACCGCAGCTCTTGAAAGAGTCTAGCGTCGATGTGCTGCGCCGTCTGCGGCGAGGCAGCCATCCGCAAGGTACCATCTAGGGCGAAGAACAGAAATAATGACAGGGTAGCGAGATGTCGCGGGTTCACGTTAGGAGTCTCCTGATGAATAGGCAGGTGTGGTCTGTCTCCGAGGATGGTATGAATTTTGATGTCAGGCCCAGGGTTATTGAGACGATTCTCGGATGAGGACAACGTCGGAGTCGGTATGGCCTCGCAGTATACAGAGGCTTCTGCCGTCCAGTGACCAACGGAAGTTGAGAATCTGCTCCGAATCAAAGTTGGTGATCTGCCGGCCACGCGAGCCGTCGAGCGGTTGCACCCAGAGATTGTCCACACCGTTTTCGCGGATCGGGTAGGCCACCGCCTTCCCATCCGGCGTGAAGTTCAAGCCTCCGTTCGAAATCCGCTCATCTGCGTCGATCAGATGTGGTGGCGAAGGCGTCGAAGAGGGCTCCAGGAGCACTACCTTATACTGAGGATACGGATCCTCCGGTGTTGGCATGGTAGCCAAAACATAAGCGAGAATCTTGCCGTCGGGAGAAGGGCTCAGTCCGGTCCCTGCGGGGAAGGTTCGGGGAACAGCGCTCCCTGGGAACATCTCGGGTTTTCCTGAGCCGTCCATTGGTACCCGCCAAAGTTGTTGCAACGCAAGGTCCCAGTAATATGCCCATTTTCCGTCTGCCGAACAGACCGGAGCTCGATCGTCCTTTCCGTCGGTCAACTTCACGGGATTTGTGCCGTCGGCGTTAGTCCGCCAGACGTTCGTTGAGTTTGTGCCCCCATGAAAGGCCCAGGAAAACACCAGGTAACGAGTCCCGCAGCCCGCCAATTCCACGATCGCCGCGCTTGAATCGCCAACCAACTGCGTCGGAACGCTCCGGTCGATACCGATCCTCATCACGCGAATAAAGTCGCTGAAAAGCAGATTCCCGTCCGCGGACCAATCGAATCCGTAAACATTCTGTCCCTGGGGGAGCACTGGGTTCGCCGCCGGCGATTGGCTACCCGTGGCTGGAATGACGTATAGATTTTGCGTGGCCTTGGTCTGAACAGTCGCCAGAGTTTTTCCATCCGCGGAGAGAGTCAATGTTGCATAACTATTGGTATCCCGAGTGATCGGCTGGAGCTGCTCGGTCCCCTCCTCAACGAATCCGATCTGTGACCGCTGAAAGTAATCCGGTCCCTTTCGCGAATATAAGGCCAGGAGTCCACGCCCATCGGGGAGCCACTTGAAGTCCAGAGTGAGCTTGTCATCGAAGGTAGCGAATCTGTTTATTTTCTTGGTCTCGATATCGAACAGGGCGATTCCTCCGAGAGCTTTGTCGGGCTTGAACAATCTGTACGCCAGCTGCCCGTCTCGCGGGAACCAAGCGATGAACGCAGGGCTATCAGCGGCCGGCGCGACGGCATTCAGAATCTGCTCGTCGCCCCCATTCAGATTGGATGTCAACAACCTGTACTTGCCCGCCTCCGGATCATTCGCTCGAGCGAAGGCGATGCGCCGTCCATCGGGTGAGAAAGCGATGTCGCTGTTAATGCCTCGGATTATGGTTTGAGGAGTGCCCCCCAACACCGGCGCTCGAAAGAGATCGAAGTTGGTATTTGTCGCATCCGTCGCTTTGATGAAATAAAGATAATTTCCGTCCGGAGAAAACGTGAGGCTTTTGTAAGAAGCTGGCGAAGGCGGGATCACTTGCGTGTCGCTGCTAGTCGGAAGGTTGTGGAGCCACAGACCCTGCAGTCCTTTGTTGTTGATCACCGTCAGCACGTATCTTCCATCCGGCGAAATGGCCGTGAGTGCAGCCTTGCCAGAGTTGGTGACCTGGGTGATCGTGAAATTCTGGAAATGAGCCGCGCTTGTACGGTGCAGCAGCGAGTACACTCCGAAAACTGCCGCAGCCAAGACGGTCAGTCCGGCCACCGCAATTCCGGAAGCGCCCCATTTGTGTTGCTTCACCGCGGCGACGACCGCGGAACTCCCGTGCTGTTGAGTTGTGTGTGGCGCCGGCGGGGGGGCAGCAACTGCCGAAGAAGTCGAGACCGGTTGCGGAGTCGGGTTTGATTCAGTTTCGCGCTTCAACCGTTTCAGATCGGCCCGCATTTCCGCGGCCACCTGGTAACGCAGATCACGGTCCTTCTCCAGTGCCTTGCTGATAATCTCTTCTAACTTCAGCGGTAAATCGGGATTGAGCCGCAAGGGGCGTAAAGGTGGCCGGTTGAGAATCGCATCGAATATGATCGCAGAAGTATCCCCACGAAACGGCATTGCCCCCGTGGCCATCTCGTACAACACCGCGCCGAATGAGAAGAGGTCAGTTCGCGCGTCAAGTTGCTTTCCTTTGGCTTGCTCCGGCGACATGTATGCCACTGTCCCAAGCGCCGTGCCCGGGCCTGTCAGTTGCTCGGCACTCGAGCCAGCCGTCGCCTCGAACCGTACACCGGCCGCCTGCGCGACCTTACTGCTGATCGGCGTCAGTTTGGCGAGCCCGAAATCCAAAATCTTGGCGTGCCCTCTTTTGGTCACAAAGATATTGGCGGGCTTGATGTCGCGATGAACGATACCTTCACTGTGCGCGGCATCGAGCGCATCCGCGATTTCAATGGCCAGCAAGAGCAACTTCTCGTTATCCAACGGACTGCCGGTGATGACGTGTTTAAGCGTCAGGCCGTCCAGATACTCCATGGCGATGAATGCTCTTCCCTCCTGCTGTCCGATGTCGTGAATGGTGCAGATGTTGGGATGATTCAGGGCGGACGCCGCTTGCGCTTCGCGTTGGAAACGGGCCAACGCTTGCGGATCACGGCAAACTTCCTGGGGTAAAAATTTAAGAGCCACAAAGCGGTGGAGCCGTGTGTCTTCGGCTTTGTAGACCACGCCCATGCCACCGCCACCGAGCTTGTCGGTGATTCGATAGTGGGAGATGGTCTGACCGATCATTGGCATGACATCTTAAGGAGTGACCTTGGGGGAAGTCAACGGAAAGACTTGAACTAGAGCACCTCGTACCAGCAGACCAAGTACCCCATGATGAGTTCCTTCTCTAGATAAATCTTGCTCCCTCCAAAACGGAATTTCGGTTGAAGGTCTTTGGAAGATACTGTAGCGTTGCGGCCTGTGTTGCTCTCGCGAAACCGGGTAAGCACAAAAATTTCTGATGTTGGCGTTAAGCGAGGGCGTTCTCTTCGACAGTGGACAGGCAATCGCGACGTTCAGTTCCATGCGGCCACAGTTTCGTCCATGGATGGCGCGCTCCCTGTCGCTTCTAAATGACAAGAAACTGCTGGATTTTGCGACCGCGTGAACTCTAAGGAGGCAGACATGAAGTATTCCACTTTCCCGCGAATCAAAGCACTGCTCGCTCTGATTTTCGCGGGTCGGATACCGAGAAAGTTGAAATTGCCCTTGCTCCTCGGGATGTTCCTGAATTCTCCCATTCTTTACGCCCAGCAGAGCAATACTCCTCCTGACATGAATCCGCAGACGACGCAGTTGCTCCTGCAACGCATGGATCAGCTGGAGGCAAAAGTAAGAGAATTAGAGGCCGCTTTGGCGCACGCCACAGCCACAATCCCCAGGCCAACGCCTCCCCAGGCCGGTCCGCCCAGTCAACCCGAACCTGAGCCGCAAGCTGAACATGCCATGTCGGAAGTAATGGACCTCAACAGGACCCTCTTGCGCATAAGGGGATTCAGTGACGTCACGCTCCATGGGAGCAACCGGAAAGGCGACACGACCTCCTTCACCCTCGGACAGCTCGACCTCTTTGTCACCTCCGACCTCTCGGATAGGCTCAAGTTCCTCAGTGAGATTGTTTTCGAGGCGGGGCGGGACAATGCGTTTGGCGTGGATGTCGAACGCTTGCTGCTCACCTATTCATTCGGCGATTTCCTGAACGTAGGGGCCGGCCGTTTTCACTCCGCGATCGGCTATTACAATACTGCTTATCATCACAGCACCTGGCTTCAAACGACTACCGGCCGCCCCTTCCTGTTTCTATTTGAGGACCAGGGCGGAATTCTGCCCATCCACAATGTTGGTGTGACAGCATCCGGACGAATACCTTCAGGACCACTTGGTTTGCACTACGTCGCCGAAGTTGGCAACGGGCGTAACTCGCGTTCCCCCCTGGACGAGCAAGTGCAAAACGTCGTTGATGAGAACAACCACAAGGCCGTCAATTTTGAGGTCTTTGCACGGCCGGAAGCAATCCGCGGATTGCAGGCGGGCTTCTCAATCTACCGGGATCTTTTGGCGCCGCTGAATTCGCCAAGAATTGGTGAGACCATATTTGCTGCGCACGCGGTTTACGTCGGGCCAAGCTTCGAATGGCTGAATGAGGCCCTGGTCCTTCGCCATGCACCCCAAGGAACTCCTCGAGTGTTCCACACGCCTGGCTTCTACACTCAGATTTCCAAACGTTTCGGCTCTTACCGCCCTTATATGCGCTACCAATATGTCAATGCTTCCCGGAGCGAGCCAGTGTTTCCCGACGTCGGCCTGCGCCACGGCCCTTCGGTGGGCTTGCGATACGACCTGAGTGACTTTGTGGCTTTGAAGCTGCAATACGATTACACTGCCCGAGGGCGCGATCGGGCGATCCACGCGCTGGCCCTCCAGGCCTGCTTCACCTTCTAAAGGCGTGCAACGATGCCTCGTGTGACGTCTGGTTTATTGATGTTGGCCGCTGCCATCTTGCTGTCCCATGTGCCGCCGGTTGGGAGCAGCGAACCCCTTGGATTCGTGCCGCAAGGCCGCCCGACGGCCGAGGATAGTCTGGGAATAGTGGTGAATCGGTCGAATCCAGTCGAGAACCTGTCTTTCGCGGAGCTACGCAAAATCTTTCTAGGGGAGCAAACCCATTGGTCGAATGGCCGTCGTATCACGGTTGTGATGCTTGAGCCTGGCAAGCAGGAACGCCAAGCTGTACTCACTCAAATCTACCGGATGGATGACAAAGACTTCAATAAACACTTTTTGCAGGGAATGTTCACTGGAGAAATCCACGCGGCGCCGAAGACTCTGGCGACCCCCACGGAAGTGCTCAAGTTCGTGTTCAACGTTCCCGGCGCCATCGGCTATGTGCGTGGGACAGAAGCGGATGAATCCGTGAAGGTCGTTCACGTAGACAGCCGTCTCCCCGGCGATAAGGACTACAGCATTCGGCTACGCCCGAAATCAGCCAAATAGTAGGAGTTTAGGCGGCTTCCGCGTTCTCGGCCAGGGCCGGCTGTGGTACGCGTTTACGCAGCTTCCCCGTGGCCCCATATGCCACAAAGCCGGCGACTATGATCAGCGCTCCGAAAGCCAGCCCATTCATCCCGAGCACTCTCTCGTGCTCGCTCTCCACCATCGCCAGGCTCAGGAGTAACAGCGGGAATATTCCACAAGTAATCGCACCGGTCAGCCCTGCAGGCACGCGGAATTCGCGCCTCAATCCTGGCTCGCGAATGCGCAACGCCACCAGTGTTACAAATTCCAGCATCAAGCTGGCCCCATAAAGCATGATGTCCAGCGTCACGAGCCGCTTGAACCCGAGCCCTAGGCATAGCGCCCAGCAAGTCGCACAGAGAATTATGGCCACCCAAGGCGCCCGAGTCCGGGCGCTCACCTTGCCAAAAAACTCTGGAAGCATGCCGTCCCGCGCCATCGCCAGTGGTAGCCGCGAATAGCTCATCACTAGCGCATTGAACATTCCGAATGCGCTCATCATTCCGCCGAGAACAATCAGGAACCTGAGCCATTCGAATCCCATGAACTTTCCACCAATGAGACCCCCCACTTCGGCCCAAGCCCCGTCACTCCCGAACCTCGAGGCCGGGATGCCCGCGAAATATACCGCCACGAATGGGAGCACGTAAGTCAGCCCCACTAGGACCACTGCCGCAATCATGGCCTTCGGATAAGTCCGCTGCGGTCGCTCGACTTCCTGCGCAATCGTCGACGAGTTATCCCAGCCCATGTAGTTCCACATCGCCACCAGCACGCCGCCGAGCAAGCCCAGCCCCGCAGCGGCTGGCGCGGCATGAGTTTGCGCCAGCGCCCCCATTTTGAGCGGCGCCATCACCACGATCAGCGCGAACGGCGCCGACAGCAGGAAGAAAAGCCACAGCGACGTGATTCCCACGACGCGAATTCCAGCCAGATTCAGCGCCGCGCAGGTCACGACCACGAAAAGTCCGGCGTAGATTCCATGATTCCCAAGGCCAAACCACGGCGACATCTGCTTCAAGTAAAAGACAAACAAAGTCGGGTAGATCGCCATGTCAAAAATGCTGGCGGCCAGCGACAGCCACGCTTCCTGAAATCCCCAGAAGTTCCCCAATCCGCGGCGCACCCACGCGTAGTAGCCACCCTCTTGCGGCAGCGCGCTCGAGAGTTCGCCGATCATGAACGCCGTCGGCAGGCACCACAGCACCGGGAGGAACAGCAAAATTAGAATCCCCTGGCCGTAGCCCGCGCCATGAATGATCTCTTCCGTGCCGTATGTGCCGCCGGACACCATGAAGAAGGTGGCAGCCACAAGCGGCCAGAGCGTAAGCTTAGCGACTCTTTTTCTTGCTGTTGGGATTGCGCGAGAAGGTAGCTGGGCGGGAAGCGATATAGAACTCAATTTGTACTCTCGCCCTCCTAAACGAAACTCGCTCGTGCCGTTGCGTTGACCGCTCTGCGGTCTCCCCTGAAAATAAAGCGAGTTCGCATTCGAAGGATACAAGACTCGTCACTGCATGCAAGAAAAAAATGCACCCGCGCGAAAATTTTTTCTGTCTCGCTGCCCTGAAAATACGGCTATCTCCTCCTTGCTCAACACGGGTTTGCCCCCATTTTCATGTTCTACGAGTGCGGCGCAGCCGCTTGACGGGCTGCGTTTAAGTCCTTGGGTCTTTTCATCTTTGCATTGCTTCAACTGTTCCTCCCGCGCTATCCTCTCCTCCCCCGCGGAGGTGAATGATGCGACTTCTTCATGCGATTTTTGCAACCGCCCTTCTCACGCCGATACTCTGCCCTTCCTCGTTTGCCCAGTCCTCCTTCACCGTTGGCACCGCCACCGCCGCCCCAGGCCAAAAAGCCACCGGCTATCTCGAAGTCCCCGCAGGTGTCGACCCCGCGACAAACATCCCCGTCGTCGTGGTAAACGGCACCAAGCCCGGCAAAGTCCTCGCACTTATCTCCGGCGCCCACGGCACCGAATACGCCTCCATCATCGCCATCGAAAAGCTGATCGCCGCTCTCGACCCCGAGCAGGTCACCGGCACCGTCATCCTCGTCCCGCTCATCAATATCCAATCCTTCGAGCAAAAAGTTCCGCACGTCAATCCCATCGACAACAAGAGCATGAACCGCTTCTATCCCGGCAAAGCCGACGGCACGCAAACCGAGCGCGCTTCTTTCCTCATCACCAAGGAAATCGTCGACCGCTGCGATTACCTCATTGACTACCATGGCGGCGACCTCGACGAGAGCCTCCGCCCCTACGCCTACTGGGGACCCACCGGCAGGGAAGCGCAGGACCGCACCTCCAAGGATATGGTCCTCGCCTTCGGCCTTGATCACATCATTATCTGGCGCGAGCGCCCCACGGACCCCGCCGCCACCCGCTATCTCGATAACACCGCCTCCGTCCGCGGCAAGCCCTCCATCGTTGTCGAAGCCGGCCACGCCGGCACCGTCGAGTCCGACGACCTCGCCCTCCTCGTCAACGGCACCCTCAGTACCATGCGCGCACTGAAGATTCTCCCCGGCGATCCGCATCCCATTGAAAATCCCGTCTGGATTGAGAAATTAGTTGATGTCCTCGCTGACGGCCCCGGCATCTGGTATCCCCTCGTCAAGCGCGGCACGTACGTCTCTGCTGGAATGAAGCTCGGCACCATTACCGACTACACTGGGAAGATGATCGCCGAACCCCGCGCTCCAGTCTCCGCCGTCGTCCTCCACATCAACGCTGTCCCCTCCCTTAAAAAGGGCGATAACATCGCGGACCTCGGCGTCGTCGCCTCTCACGCTCCCTGAGTTCGCAGCTAATTGCTTTGTGACCTGATGGACACGTGCGGCATCCGACGTTGACTTATGCTGATTAACATCGAAAGCCGCCAGGATGGCGTGGGTCTCATCTACAACCGCCATGGCGATATGACCGTAGATGATTTCTTCCGGGCCGTCCTCATGGAACAGGTTGGATGGGAAACAATAACGTTTCGTTCTCGCGCCGAAGCCGAAGCCTGGATCCGGCAACGCGCCAAACTCAAATTCGGCCTCGACGTCCCGCTCACTTCCGCTGCCCCTTAGCGGGGCGCACCGCTCGCCTTGTGGCACAGCCAACCTCTGCCCCATCGCTTCCGCACTTCGCATGCGATGAATCCGGCTGTGCGGTTCTGTCTTTCCTTCCTAGAGGCGAGTTTATCTCGCCAGTCTTCCATTCAACCGCTTCTTCCGACCCTCCTCAGTGCGCCCGCGAAAAATGTTCGTGCACAACCTTCCATTCCTTCCGCTGTTTCGAAAACACATGCGTGCCCCGCCCGTGGATTTTGTGCCCTCGCCCGAGCTGTACGCTCCAGTAGAAGGTTGCCACCGCCGTCCCACCACTCACCGACACATGCGGCTGCTCCAAATGGTAAGCGAGCTTTGGCGCCTGCTTCAGGTAGTAGTCAAACGTCTTTCGCAGCGCCCCCAGCCCGCGAATGCGCTGGTGCTTCGTCGACGAAAACCCCACGAACCCCTGGTCAAACAGTTTCAGCGCGCCTCGTACGTCGCCTCGATTGATTGCCCGCACCTGTTCCCGTTCCAAATGCAGAATTTGCCCACGCACGCTCTTCGCCATGGGGCACCTCCAATCTCCCGTTCGGGCAAGCGGCTCGCCCCGATACTACACCCGCCCGCCGTAGCTTCAGTAGTGGACTGCCCCCCACCGTCCTTCCCAACGGAGCAGGCCGATTTTTTCTTCCGCTTTCGCTCCCGCGAAAGGGTCAGCTTGCGTAGAGAGGGCTCTTTCTTCTCTTTATTAGGGTAGTGGCGAGGCCAACGCCGGTTGCGTTCAGTTGGTACGCGTGGCGAACTGGCGATCCAGGCTCATGGAGAGACTTTGGTCAAGAACCACTGCCACGTAGCGCGAGCAGATTTGCATCTCACCTTTTGCCCATCCGGAAATGGCGGGAAGCTTCACTCGGAAAGCGTGCTCGAGTTTCTCAACCGCGCGGTAATACACCGATACTTCTCTTAGCCAGGGGCTCTTCTTCTTCAAATCAGGGGACAATTCGTTGCACAAATGGACGAGTGTGCAGAAATCGCCTGCGCCAATGGCCGCGCCGTCAATTCCAGCCGTCACTCGCAACGAGTCAGACAGCGGCTGATTGGCGGTCGTTATCCAAATCGCGCGCCATTGCGAGATTCCGAACTTCACCAGGGCGAACGCTGCAAACACGAGGATGAAGACTGAGACCATATTTTGCTCACCGTAAGTTTCTTGGAATTCCCTTACTTCACCAATGGAACCTGAGTACCAGCTAACTAGAACTCTTGTCCAGTCCGAAAGCTCCCGTAAGTGATTCATGGCAAAGACGTTAGAAAGCCACCAGCCTGACGGGTCTGTCCCGGCGGTGCTTTCCTTCTGGGGGTAACCACTTATAAAATAGTAATGGAATAGGCTTGACCTCGAAACTCGGACGGACTAGTTTAGCTAAATCGGGCGAGTGGTGCCCCTCACTTCCACACCATGTCTGACCCCCGCATACATCCTATCGCGGCTTCTGTAAAGGCTAGAGATCAGGAACTGGCGCGCGAATTTCAGAAAATTGCGAAGCGCGATTGGTGGGTGTGGGGTTACTCGATTTTTGTCGTTCTTCTCCTGGCCTTTGCAGTTATCGCTTTTAGTCTCCCGGCAGTGCGGCGCGGCGCGGAAACCATCTTCCAGATCAGCATCGTCGATGTTGTTTTTGGTTTGATCGCTTTGGTCGTGCTTTTTAACGTCTATGCGGTTTCTCAAGCAATTCTCATCAAGAGGCTTCGCCGCCAGCTCGCCGAGAAGCAGGGCCATTCGGACCTTCTCCGCAATCTCGCCATGGTTGATCCATTGACTGGCCTGTATAACCGGCGCTTTGCGGAGCAACGCTTGGCCGCCGAAGTGGCTCGCTCGGAGCGCAAGGGACATCCGCTGACCGTACTCACGTTGGACTTGAACAGTTTCAAGCAGATCAACGATACCTATGGCCATCCCGCCGGTGACCAGGTATTGCAGGAATTTGCTGCCCGTTTGAATAAGGTCATCCGGGGCGCCGACTTGGCAGTCCGCTTGGGCGGCGACGAGTTCCTCGTTCTGCTTCCGGAGTGCACGCTGCCACAATTGCAACTTGTGCTGGGACGTCTCGGCTCATTGGAAGTCGACTGGAACGGCCAAAAGATTCCCGTCACCTTCTCCGCCGGGTGGAAGCAGTATGAAATGGGCGAGCGGCCAGAGGAAATGCTGGCACGCGCCGATGAACTCCTGTACTCCAGAAAGCGGGCCGGCAAGGTAACGCAACCGCTCGCGGATGACCATCACCAAGCGCCAGAACAACGCGCTCAAACGGAGACACAACCCGCGCCACTCAACGTCTTGGTCGATCTGACGTGCCCTCACTGCCAAAAGAAAAACTCCGTCGCAGTGGACACCCATTCCGGCGCCAGTAATGCCGCTGCCCGCGAAGTGCAATGTGCCCACTGCAAGCAGGCCTGGAAGCCCGTGCTCTCCGGGCCCATCATGGCCGGCCCGTTTCCCAAATAATCCGCTCCATAAAGTGCCAACCAACAACCAACAACCAACAACGAATACCCCCTAGAACATTTCTCTGCCTGACTGAACACTGGCAACTGACCACTGAAAACAATTCTTGCCGTTAACCATTCCTTTTCTGCATCTTATGTCGCCATTTTCATTCGAAAGTACTAGCAAATCCATTCGAAACTAGTACTATATAAATATAGTATTCGACAAGATAACAATTTCATGTTAGCGTGAGTTGTGACTTTCAGCCTCCCCTCGATCATCCGGTCCTGCACCTCCACCTTTGCGCCTCTTCACGTGTCACGAGTCACCTGCCACTAGTTACGAAATCTCCCGTCGCCCATCCCCTTTCCGTTCAGCTACTTACAAAATGCTTTTTCCGCAACTCCTTTGTTTTGAAAACGATCCATCTTCCACGGGGGGTGCACCCTGGGGTGCACCCCCCTAAGCGAGGAAATCTAATCATGAACTCCACAACCACGAACTCCAGCTCCACCATTGATATTCCAGCAGTTACATCAAGGCACAACTCATCCCTGCAACACGCGCTGCCAGCATATATTCCCCAACTCGTCGCTCGCCACTTCCCCTGCCTTTCAGACGGCCCCATCGGGATTCTGTTATCCTGAAAACGATATGGACTCTCACTTGAAACGCGCTTTTTTCGGCCTGCGCGCTCTCCTCTTGAGCCTCGCCCTTCTGCTGGGTGGTGTCGCCGTCTACGCACAGGAGGCTGCCGTCGCCCCACCTTCCGCGGATTCCAAGCCCGCCACGGATGCCGAGTTCATTGCTGCCGCCGACGAAGTCCTCGGCCAGATGAGCCAAATCACCGGCCTGAAATTGCTCACGCCGCTCAAGAAATCTCTGCGTTCGCGCGAGGAAATCCGCGCTTACGTCATCAAGCAAATGAATGAAGAGAAGAACCCCGCCGAACGCTACGCCGACCAGCGCAGCGCCGAAGCCTTTGGCCTTCTTCCCGAGGGTTTCGACCTCGATTCCTTCATGGTGAACGTGCTCACGGAACAAATCGAAGGGCTTTACGATCCGAAGACCCGCGAATTTTATATCGCGGACTGGAGCCCGCTTGCCGACCAGCGCATGGTCATGGCCCATGAATTGACGCATGCGCTCGAGGACCAGCATTTCCAGATCGAGGCGTGGGTAAAAGCAGCCAAGCCCAACGAGGATGCTGAGCTGGCGCGCGACGCCGTGCTTGAGGGCAGCGCCATGGCCGCCATGGTCGACTATTTGATGCTTGGGACCGGGCGCTCCCTGAAGGATGTGCCGGACTTCGACCCCGGCATGTTGATCGGCGATCTGGGCAGCACCCCCACGCTGCAAAAAGCTCCACCGTTTCTCAAGGACGCGCTGATCTTTCCCTATCTCGGCGGACTCACCTTCTCGGCTGCGGTCATGAAGAACACTGGCTGGGATGCTCTCCCGGGCTTATTCGAGAAGCCGCCGGTTTCCACACAACAGATCCTCCACCCGGCGCTCTATCGCTCCGGCAAGACTCCCGCAAGTGTCACTCTTCCGCGGCTTGAGAAATTGCTCGGCGACAACTGGTCAAAGCTCGACGAAAACATCATGGGTGAATTCGGCTGGAAGGAAGTCTTGAAACAATTCCTCGACAACGACCGGGCAAAGACTCTGGCGGCAGCCTGGGATGGCGACCGCTATCTTCTCTATGAGCAGAAACAAACGAAGAGACTCATCCTGGTTACCCGCCTTCACCTCGATAGCGAAGACCACGCCGCGCGATTCTTCGGACAATATTCCGAAGCGCTCGAAAAGAAATACTCGGAGCGCTCGAATTTGCTTCGCCGTCCGAACTTTTTTTCTCTCGAGACTCCGAATGGCGGCGTATTCCTGGATTGTTTGGGAGACGAATGCGTGACCATGGAAGGCACGACACGCAACATCTTTGACGGCTTTACCAAGGCCCTGAATTGGCCTTTGGCTCCGCAATCACTCGAGCGTCCTGGGGCGATGCCAAAGAAGACGGCCGTGATTTTTTCTCCAGCCGCGCGACCCGCTGCAGAAACTTTTTCTCCAGTCGCGCGGACCGCGCCGTGAGGAACAGATCGCGCGAATTGGCGCGCTGGCGCCGCAGCGTGGCAACTGCCAACTTGGCAAATTGAGCTGCTTTGGCCAGGTCTTTGGCGTGACGTTCGTAGTAAATGGCCAATTGTTCGCAGGCATGAATGCCGTCGTGCAGATCGGCAACCATTTCCAGCCAGATCTCGGCGGCGCGCGCGTGTTCGCCGCGGCGCTTGGCCATCAGCGCAAGCTCGCGGCGCGCCCGTGGACGAAACTCGGCCGGCAGCCCAATCGATAGGGCCTGTGCACACGCGGAGTGCGCGCGATCGTCCTCCCCCCGGCGCTGGAGAAATCGCGAGAGCCCAAAGAGGTCGAGGCTTTCAGTTTCGGTTGCGGCACCGGCTGGCTCAGAAAGCAGAGCGTTGATTTTGCCGAAGAGAGCGGCGAGCCCGCGCAAATCCATCTGATTGTGGCGAACGACGCCAGCGAGCGGCTCGGCGGGCCCGCCGCGCAGGTAATCGAAATAAAATTGCGGGATGAGCGCCGACGCCACATCATTCTCGCGATGCCAGCCTAGCCGGGGCGCGTCGAGGACGTGGCGTTCTAGTTCCACGAGCCGCACCGAGCCGAGCCGCAGCTTCCACAACGCACGCGCGGGATGCAGCAAATCAAGATGCGCCGCGAGCTTCGGAACCGCGATGGAGCGCGTCATCGTGAAACGATTTTCGAGCAACGGCCAATCGAATGATTTGCCATTGAAGGTAACGAGCACCGGCCGCTCGGCGGCACGCTCTGATAACTCGTGAAGTATTGAATATTCCTCAGTAAAATCGCGCATCAAGAATTGCTCGATCTGCAATCCGCCCGCATCCCACCACGCCAGACCAATCAGAAATGCGTACGTGCCGGTGCCGCCGGCGAGGCCGGTGGTTTCCGTATCGAGGAAAAGCCATTTTTCCGGATCTTGCAGCGCGGCGCGAGTTTTGCGGGAGAGCGGTTCATCTCGCGTGCGGGAAAGTAATTCGAGTGTTGTGGGCGATGGGTCGGTAAATTCCGGCGTGGAGAACCAGTTCCGAACGGCCAGGTGCTCGCCGAAATGATTCCTGGCAACGCCGGCGCCGAGGAGCCGGCCGAGCGAATCCGCTTCGTCGGGCGTTCGAATGGCGGCGGGGCGCGCGGGGATTGGCCGCCGGCGCCGAGGAGCCGGCCGAGCGAATCCGCTTCGTCGGGCGTTCGAATGGCGGCGGGGCGCGCGGGGATTGGCTGCGCGGGCTTCAGCGCGGCGAGCCGTGAAAATTTGTCGGCAGTCGCAGCCATCTAGGCACACAACCTGTCGAGGATGGTGAGGGCGGCTTCTTTTGCGCGCGGGGCGAGATCACCGGCGGGGCCTACGCAGGAAGGGCAGCCCTGTTCGCACTCACAAGCGGAAATGAGTTCGCGGGTTTTTTGCACGAGGAGAGCGTGCGTTCGAAAGAGGGGTTCGGAAAAGCCTATGCCGCCTGGGTAGGCGTCGAAGAGATATAGATTTGGTTCGAAGAATTCCTTGGCGTGGGGGGAGATAGCGTCTTCCATGCGGGCCGGAGTGAAATTTTCAATCGTGCCAGGAAGGGGCGCAGCATGCTGCGCCCCTACAACGGGGGAAGCGGAATCGGAATCGGCAGCGGGAGGGCGCTCGCCGATGGCGGTGCCGAGGTCGCGGCGATCGCACATGAGGAGAAGGGTGGCGACGGATTCGAGGGCGTGGAGCAGGCCAAACATGCCGCTCTGGCGCTCGCTCACGGTGAAGGGGAGCGATTCAAGCAGCGGGCGTTCGAGTGTGATCCAGTAAGAGGTCGTGTGCATTTCGTTTTCGGGGAGTTCGAGTTTGCCGTCGCCGATATTTTCGTTGGTGAAGAATTTGATTTTCTTGAAGCCGACGACTTGGGAGCGGACGAGGACATCGCCATGCGAATGGGAGGAACCAAGGGAAGCGAAGGGGGTTAAGGAAGTAGATGATGGAGAGGGCGCCAATGGGATCGAAGGGCGTTCCAATCGCTCAGTCCCTGTGGATTCAGAACCGCTCTGGGTGGCGGCGATTTCGAGGACGCGGACTTGAGTGTAGCGGATGGCGTCAGTGTAGTAGTCGACGTCGACGCGTTTGACGTAGGCCTTGCGCTCCTTGAAGTCGAGATGTTCGACGTGGTGTTGCTGCCCGCCGTGAATGTAGATGGCTTTTTCGTGGACGAACACAAGCGCGCTGGGGAAATCGATTTCGCCGATGACGCTGGGCGCGCCAGTGACGTCTATGATCACGAAATTGTCGCTGGTGACGGAGCGCAGGCTGATGGTATCGGCGGGATAAGCCTCCTGCGTCCAGTGGTAGTTTTCTCCCGCTAAATGCAGAAAACCGGCCTCGGCGAGCCGCGCGCAAAGATCGGGCAAGTCGACATCGCCGAATTTGTCGCTTGGAGCGATGGGCAATTCGAACGCAGCACATTTCAGATGATTGATGAGGATTTCCAGATTGTCGGGCTGAATGAAGGCGTGCTCCGGCGTGTTGCCGAAAAAATAGTCGGGATGACGCACGATGAATTGATCGAGGGGCGCCGACGAAGCAACGAGCACGGCGCAAGAGCTTCCGCTGCGGCGGCCGGCCCGGCCGGTCCGCTGCCAGGTGGCGGCGATGGTGCCGGGATAGCCGGCCATGACGACGGTATCGAGGGAGCCGACATCAATGCCGAGCTCAAGCGCGCTGGTCGAAACCACTCCGCGGACTTTTCCATCGCGGAGGCCGCGTTCGATTTCGCGGCGTTCGTTCGGCAAGTAACCGCCGCGGTAGCCGCGAATGGTTTCCGGTTTTCCCGGCAGCTGGGGATTCGCCTGCTGCAAATAGGTGAGAAGAATTTCCGTGTGGAGGCGCGAATTGGCGAAGACCATGGTTTGCAGATCGTGTTTCAGGAATTCCTGCGCCACGCGCGAAGCTTCATTGATGTAGCTGCGGCGAATGCCGAGCGCGCGATTCACGACGGGCGGATTGTAGAAAACGAATGTCTTCTCCGCGGCCGGCGCACCGTTGGAATTGAGAACGTCGACTTCGGATTCAAGAAGGCGTGAAGCGAGGTCGCCGGGGTTGGCGATGGTTGCCGAGCAACAGATGAATTGAGGATCGCGGCCGTAGAAGCGAGCGATGCGGCGGAGGCGGCGCAGAACGTTGCACAAGTGGCTGCCGAAGACGCCGCGGTAAGTATGCAGTTCGTCGATGACGATGTAGCGCAGGTTTTCGAAGAGGCGCGTCCAGCGAGTGTGGTGCGGCAGGATCCCGGTGTGAAGCATGTCCGGATTGGTCAGAACGATGTGGCTTTTTTCTCGGATGGCCTTGCGGGCGTCGGCGGGCGTGTCGCCATCGTAGGTGAAAACGCCGAAGCGATCTTCGAGGCGCTGGTTGAGGTCGTGGAGTTCCGCGAGCTGGTCTTGCGCGAGGGCCTTGGTAGGGAAGAGGTACAGCGCGCGGGCGTCAGAGTTTTCGAGGACCGCGTTCAAAACCGGCAGGTTGTAGCAAAGCGTTTTGCCGGAGGCGGTGGGTGTGACAATGACCACGTTTTTGCCGCCGTGGACGGCTTCCGCCGCGGCGGCTTGATGGGTGTAGAGGCGGTGAATGCCCTTGGCAGCGTAGGCGGAGACGAGGTCTGCATGCACCCAGGCAGGGAAGTCCGCCCACTGGGCTTCGCGCGCCGGAAAATGGCGCACGGCCGTGAGGATTTCGCCGTCGTGATCGCGGGCGGCGAAGGACTCCAGCACTTCGTGAACGCGGGTGATTGCCGTGGACATGCCAGCCCCGCGAACTGCTAGCGATTCGGGCATGAAATGCCCCTTTCCTTAATTCGCCTTTTATTCGCTCACAGTAGCACGGGACGTTTTGCGGCGCAAGACGGAAAATGCTCGAATTTTACACAGAGGACACAGAGACCACAGAGTAGGAGCGAAGGATTGGTACGGTGCGAGTCTTGCAAACACAAGTTGCACGGAATAAGGAATTCACGTCTCATGGGTATATGAATATCGTGCTTTCCCTGCCGAAGGATTTGGTGAAACGGGTCCGCAAGATAGCGGCCGCGACCGCCGGAAACAGGAAGCCCTGGAGCGCAGCTTCGAGCAGTTCCAATTTAGAGTTGGGAATAAATCTTGGAAGCGCGACGACCTCCATGAGCGCTCTTGAGTTTTTGGATACGAATATTCTGGTTTACGCGTACGACCGCAGCGAGCCGCGGAAGCAACAGATTGCGCAGGGGCTGGTTCGGAGAGCAGTGGCGGGGGAGATTGCGGCCTCCAGCCAAGTGCTTGGTGAATTCGCGGCGACCCTTCTTCACAAACTAGCGCCGCGTGCAAAACCCGAAGACGTGATTGCGCTACTGGATGCACTTGGACCGATCAAGCTCGTCCCGCTCGACGGGGATGTCATCCTCCGCGCGGTCCAAGCGCACGCTCAGTACGGATTGCACTATTACCATGGAATGACCGTCGCCGCTGCCGAGCGCGGCGGCTGCCAGAAAATTTGGTCGGAAGATTTGAATGCAGGCCAAAAATACTTCGGGAGTGCGGTCGAAAACCCCTTTGTCTGAAGAGACGGAACGTCCAACCTCGGAACGCCAGTCCTAAAAGAGAAGCACGCCAGCAACTCATTCGGCGGCTTTGGCGGCTAACGTATCGATCACCGCGATATTGGGAAGCAGTTCGGGCGGGAGATGGTGGCGCGCCTGGAGGTAGGCAGGCGTGTTGTAGGAGATCCAGACCTTTCCGGCGGCGTCTTCGGCAATGAGGATTTTGAGCGGGAGGTCGAGAGCGGAGCTGGGCGAAGCGAGCATCAGAGGTGTGCCGGCCTTGGGATTGCCGAAGATGAGCAGCTTGGTGTTTGGCATTTTCAGGCCGGCGCTGGCGGCTTCGCCGCTGTGGTTGACGATGGTAAAGAGCTTCACCCCCTTGGCTTGCAAGATGGATTGCAGGCGGGAGACGGTTTCCTCGACGGAATGATTGCTGGCAGTGCGAAGAATGCCGTTCTCTGGAATCGGTGCCATGGAATTCTCCTGAGATTTTGATGAGCTATTCTGCGCGATGGGTCGCACGGAAATCAGATAAACGGCCATGGCCACGCCAAGGACGGCGAGGAGCAGAGCGACGGTGATGGCCAGCGCCGAGGGGTTCCAGAGCAAGGCTCCGGGCTGCTGAAGCTGCTGCAGCAGCCGGCGGTAACGGACAAGCGATAGCAGACAGACGAACACACCAAGAAAAATCAGCGCGGTACCGAACCAGAGCGAGAGGCCAATTGACTGGGACGGAAGATTGGCCTGATTGAGGTTGAACTCCCGCAAGAAAATTCCAAAGCGGGCGAGGACGAAGCCCAGGCCCATGAGAGCTAAGCCGGTGCGAATCCAGGCAAGAAAGGTTCGCTCGACGGCGAGAAAATCGCGGGGAGTGGCGCTAGACTCGTCGGACATGGCGAAGGCTCAATCTAGATTCTTAGCGAAGCCGCACAATCAATATAGCACCAATGATGAAAAGGAGCGCCGAGGTGGCGAAAGCGGTCTGGACGTTGAAGGCGCTCCAGAGGAAGCCGACCAGGAGGCTGGAGAGGAAGTCACCGACGGCATTGACGGCGGCGAGAGTGCCGAACGCCATGCCGTGTTGCTCTTTGGGGACCAGCTCGGCGGAGAGAGAATCTTCAAGCGCTTCTTCGGTGCCGACGTAAAGGCCTGCGAGAACAAAAACCACGGCGAGCAGCCAAAGGGAATGCGTTCCGGTGCAGAGAAGGAGCGCGGTGACTCCGGCGAGCGCATATCCCGCGGCGAGCACGGCTTTGCGGCTGGGGACGTGGTCGCTTAGCCAGCCGCTGAGATACGCCGAGCCGGCATAGAAAACGTTGTGGAGGGTGTAGAGGCCGACAGCGAGGCTTGCCGCACGGGCCATGCCATGTCCGGGGGCCAGCATTCGCGTCGCGTAAAGAATCAGCAGGGTGTGCGAGAAATCGCCCGCGCCGAAGACTCCTACGCCTACGAGCAACCGGCGGAAGGGAAGCGGCAGCGCCTTCAAACCGAGGATAAAGGATCGTTGTGGGCGGGCGGCGATGGGCCGCTCGCGGACGAGCAGCCAGAAAGCCGCGACGGCGACGAGGCCGGGCAGAAGCGTCCACAGAAAAACTTTGCGGTAAGAATGGCCGGTGGCTTCGAGCAGCCAGAGCGCGGTGAGGGGGCCCGCAATGGCGCCTACCGTGTCCATCAAGCGTTCGAAACCGAAGGCGCGACCGTAGGCGTTCGGCGGCACGTCGGCGGCGAGCAGGGCCTTCTTCGCGGGCGAGCGGACACCGCGGCCCAGCCATGCGGCGACGCGGCCGAAAAGCACATGATAGGCATGGGTTGCGAAGGCGAACGACGCCGTGGCAAACGCGGTGAAGGCGTAGCCAAATACGGCGAGGGGCTTACTGCGTTTCAAGCGATCGGTGTAGTGGCCGGCGGCAAGCTTTGTGAAGCTGGAGAGCCCGTCGGCGATGCCTTCGATCGCGCCGAGCCAGACCGGGCCTGCGCCGATGGCGGCCAGAAATGCAGGGAGCACGGCAGTGGCGGTTTCGTGGCTCCAGTCGCTGAAGAGGCTGGTTAGTCCGACGCCGAGGACGGTGCGGTTGAGCCAGGATTGCTTTTCCGGGGTGTCAGGCATGGGAAGGCAGTTTACAGTTGAAAGTTCAAAGTTAAAAGTTCGGAACTCGCTGGATAGCGATTTAGTATGAAATTCCAAATTGAACCAAAGAGGTGAAATGCGGCAGCGCGGCTGTTGCACTCCAAAGGGTTGGCGCTATTTCTTGGCGGCACGGTAGAGGATGACGCGGACTTTTTCCAGGGTGATGAGGCCGCCTTCGACCATTTCGTCGAGGCGGGGAAGGATTTTTTCGATGCGCTCCACGGATTCGATGACCTCGAGGATGATGGGCAGGTCCTGCGACAAGCGCAGGAGCTTGTCGGTGTGATAGATGCTTGACCCGCCGTAGCCGCCAACGCCTCGCAGCACGGTCGCGCCGGAGAAGCCGTCTTTGCGCAGCATCTCCACGATGGCTTCGTGGAGGGGTTTGCCGTGCCATTTGTCCGATTCGCCGATGTGGATGCGCATCAGGGTGCGCTCGCCTTCGAATTTTTCGTGGGTCATGAGTGAACCTCGTGACTTGTAACTCGTGACGTTGGGTTCCTGAGATCATCCTCATCGGTCTAGCCGTCGGATCGAAGGGCACGATGTATCGTGCCCTTACAGTCGCCGCGACTAGAAGCGATTGGCTAGGCGAATTCCGGCGACGCTCAAAAGCAGGCCGGCGACCACGCTTGCTCCCACATAGGCCGAGGCCCACGCCCACTCACCGGCTTCCAGCATCTTGGCGCTTTCCCAGCCGAAGCTGGAGAAGGTTGTGTATCCGCCGAAGAAGCCGACGGCGATGGCAACACGCCAGTCCGGCGAGATTACCATGCGATTCAGGGTGAATTGGCCGATCAAGCCGAGGAGGAAGCAGCCGGTCAAGTTAACGAGCAGGGTGCCGTATGGGAAGGTGCTCGCCGTGCGGATTTGCACGACACCCTGAAGGCCGTAACGCGCCAGCGTGCCGGCAGCGCCAAAAATCGCGATCAGCGCAAGACGCAATGTCGCTCCAATTCGTCGCCCAGAGGGGCGCAGTAAGTGATGGCCCGCGGTTCACCAAACAAAAAACTCCTGGAGCCGCCAGGCTGCCAGGAGTCATCAGCCCCGGTGAACATCACCGGGGCGTTATGGCGAACTCCATCGCCATTCGAAAGTCACCTCAGTTTAGCATTTTCCGGCATTGCCGGAAGGCCAATTCAATGGCTCGATCCATGGCTGCAAGCGGAGATTCAATCGTCTTACCCTGTCCTACAGCGAGGCGCGCGGGTTTGAGGTTCCGAAGTTTCTTTGCGCTTTCGGCCGCGTACTCCCGGTTCCAAGAGAATAACGCAGGAAAAGGGAAGTAGAACTTGAATACGCCAGCCGCGATCACACCCATTTGCGTTGTGAAAACGTCTCCGGCGATCAATGAACCATCCCGGACATCCAGGTAGGCCATGTGGCCCGGCGTGTGACCGGGAGAAAAAATTGCCTGAAGAGAGCCGACGCGGTCACCATCCATGAGAACACGCGTCGGGAGAGATTTAACGCCTGGGAAACCGAGCAGCTTTTTCCCCGTTTCACCTGCGTCGAGCGAAAAGTCCTGCCGCAGGAGTCGGGACTCACGCTTCCCAACAACGAATGCGATATCCGGAAGTTCGCGAATGAGAGCATCTGTGGATCCCACATGATCGATGTGGGCGTGTGTGAGAACGATGCGGCGGATCGGAGCGCCCATGGTTCGCGCTGCTTTGCGTACGCCGGACGCCGATCCGGCGAGGCTCGTATCAATGAGAGCGAGCCCATCGTCTTCCCTGACCATGAAACAATTGATCATGCCGAAGCGAGTCAGGCGGAAGAGGTTTTTGGTTTCTTGAATTAGTTCCACACCATTACCCAAAAGAGGGAGACGCTGTAGATGTTGCGTGCGTTGGATTCGGTCTGGCCTTTTCGAGGAGGACGATTTTCTCGAGCCGCGCTTTGCTGTTGGAGACGACCAAATCGGCGCTGATCTTGTCGCCGGGTACCAGCGATTCGGCCTCTTTGGGAATGGCGATCATGTAGCTCATGGTCATCGCGGGCATCAATCCCGGAATGTTGCCATGTTTTACGGTGATCAGTTTTTTCGGCAGTTCAACCGCGATCACTTCTGCCTGAATGAGGTAATGCTTTTCATCGGGCTTGTCTTTACACCCCGCCAAAATGGAAATCAAGATTCCCGCGGCCAGCATCACGGATGTTTTCCTGCGTCGCATTGGTCTCTTACTCCTTCTTATGATTCTCACGAAGAGGGCCATGGCGGCAAGAGCTTACTGGAGAGGGACTCCACAGCGGCTGCCACGGCTCCCGCGCCACCGTTACAAATGAAAACGGTAGCGCACTTGGACGTAGACTTCGCGCGGGTTCAAATAGTGAGTTCCGCCGAAAGTAAAACTGTTGTCGAGCAGGACGCGGCGATTGGCAACGTTGATGGCTTGCAAGTTGGCGGAGAATTTGTCGCTGAACTGCTTGCCGAGAGAAAGGTCAAAGGTGGTGTGCGGCTGCAAGTGGCTTGGTGGAGGACTGCCGTTGGAGAATCCGGACGCGTAATAGACGTCCGTCGAGGCGTAGGCGCGCCAGGGGAGTGTGTACTGGCCGCCAAGGTGCAGCGTATTGCGCTGGTCGTGGTCGAGGGTGAAATATCCCGGCGGCGGAACGGGGCAATCACCGATCAAACCGCCGACAACGCAGCCGCGGCCGAGCGCCAATTGATTCGAATACGTGAGATAGACCTGGGCGCGGTTGCGCAGCCGTGGCGAGCGGAGCGTTAGCTCCCAGCCATTGATTCGTGCGCCCTGCACAGTGACAGGGAAGAACACATTGGAGCTATTCAGGCTGTTGTGATCGAAAAAATTCGTGGCGCGAGTCAGAAAGTTGTCGGCATCCAAGACCCATCCTTTGAAGGGAATGGTCACACCAAACTGGTGCTCTTCATCGCGCTCGCCCCGCAACAGCACGAAGTTGAGTTGCTGTTGGCTGTGGATGGCGTCCAGAGCTGGGCCGGAAAGCGTGCCGAGTGGCGGCGGCTGATAAAAGTGTCCATAAAAGCCGCGGAATACCCATTTCAGTTTGGGAATTCGCACGGAAGCGCCCACGCGCGGGCTGGTGGCATTTTCGGCCAGCGTGCCGGAAAAATGCGTCTGGCGGAGCCCGCCATTAAGCGTGAGCCACGTAGTTGGTTTGAACTGGTCCTCGACAAATGCTGCGATCAGGCTCCCGGTCGGACTGTCCGCCAGAGGCGGGATGACCGTGTTGCTCCCGTCGTGATAAACCACATGGAAGAATTGATCGTCTTGCTGCGCGAAGCTGTAAAGACCGGCTCGCGCGTTGTTGCGCCCTTTGATCCAGGAGATGTTCGCCTGTCCACCTCCATATTTCGAGGAGCGATCTTGCGTTGCGGCGCTGGGTATGTCGTTCGGGTCGCTGCGGTAGTTGGCGCTGTTGTAGTGGAAGAAGGGCGATACGGTGAATACCAATCCCGGGCTGAAAGTGCGAACCCAGGAGAAGGCCGCGAAAGAATCGTTCTCGCGATTGACGTCGCGCAGGATTGTGGCTGGATCGCTCGGATTGATCGGAACCTGATAGAAATCGCGGCGCGCCTGAGCGATCAAGCGGAGCTGGTTCTGCGGATCCAGATTGAAGATGAGCGAAGTGAAGCCGCCGAAGCCGTTGGCCGCGTCGTGGATGACCGAGGAGGTTGGAGTCTGCAAGCCGAGATTGGTGCGGTTTCCGTTCACGCTGGCGTAATAGGCGAAGCGATTGTTGTGGCCGCCGAAATTCAGCTGGTCGTCTGTTTGATAGAAGTTGCCGGCGCTAAGGACAAGCTCGGCATCATTGTTGCGTTCGAATCCCGTGCGCGGGGCAACGTTGAAAATGCCGTACGTGCGGTCGCCGTAGTCGGCCGAATAACTCCCGCGTTGCGCTTCCATAGTGTCGATGTCCTTTGGGTCGAGCTGGGGGCCGAGGTTGCTGGCGATGTTGGTATTGGGGATGGCGACGCCATCGATCAGCCAGCTTACCTGGTGGCCACCGCGGACGTGGAGCTGGTCGTGCGTTAAATAGGAGCCGGCCACGTAATTGGTGATCATCGCGAGGCTGTTGGTGCGCGCGGCGCCGGGCGTTTCCTGAATTTGCAGGCGGTCGACGAGGCTTGTCGGCGTGACAGTCTCTGTCTGCGCCGCGTCGGCCGAGACGACTACCGTCTCGCTCTGCGCAGGGAGCCGAAGCTCAAAATGCAAAATCGGTGCGGTACCTGAGAGCACCGCGACGCTTTGCTGCGCCGCCACGAAGTTCGAATCGTCGACCGACACGTTGTACTCGCCGATGGGGACTGCATCAAAGTGAAATTGCCCCGCGTCGTCCGTGTGAGCATTCAGAATAAACTCCGATGTTTTCGCTTTCAAAACAACCTGGATGCCGGAAACCGGGCGGTGCTGCGGATCGTGAACGATGCCGCGTACGGTACCGAAAACCGTGGCGAAAGCTGGGGGAGCGACAAATAAGAGAACTGCGAATAGGAAAGCGCGTTTCATAAAATCTCTTTCTCCTGAAAAGGATCAGTCGCGCGGCATTCGAGCCGCGGTGGGGTCTGATCAGCGGAGGTTAGGTGAGATGGCGGCGCGTCAGGCGGCCGCGGAAAGGAAGCGAGGGGGAGGAGAGAGAGGTTCGATGGAACGCGGGAAATCCAAGGGTTTCGCCAATTCGATCGGCGACTTGATCGCCGCCGACGTGGCGACTGCTACGGATGGAGGCAGCACGAAGGCAATCGAAGTAACCAGCGAGCGGTCAGAATCATGACAGCAAGACATGGAGCAGGTCATCATTCCGGACTTGTCATGCTCGCAATCCATTTGATTTGCGGGTGCGGCGCGAGGTTTCTGGTGATGATGCCCAGGAATCGCGCATTGACCGGACGCGCAGCAGGCGGATTGATACCACGACCATGCGGCACCGGCGAGCGGCGCGTAGAGCAAGACAACCACGAACAAACAGATGCCTGCGGAAATCGAACGGCGGCGATGTTGATCGCGGAGGGTCATGTACGTCCCAATGGTCATTCTATGATACGCCAAAAGGCTTTTGCATGCAGCAGCTGGTTAAATGACAATCGCATTTCCGTCCTTTGGCCGATAAGGAATGCGCTCCTTCGAATCTTGACTTGGTGCCCGTCACGTCGCAGACTCAAATCATGGCTCACAGTTATATTAAGTTGGATTTTGGCACGGACGAGGAAAAGGCGCAGCAGGCGCGCCACAAACTCGACGGCTGGAAGCAGGCTTTTCGCCTGGACAAGAGGCTGCTTTACAAACTTGACCGTCCGGAGGGCGCCGCCGGCGAAGCTGGTTCCAAGCCCGAGCCCATCGAGAAGCCGGCCCCCGCCGCCAAATCCAAGGGAAAGACGGCAGCGAGTCCCAAGGCAAAAACGGCGGCCCAAGCAAGCGAGCCAGCTGCAGAGAAATCGGCGTCAGCCGCCAACGGGAAAGTGGGCTTACTGGTCAGGCTCTATTTTTCTTCGCACGAAAAGCTTTCCGAGCAGCGCTGGCTCGATCGCATCCCTTCGGAGGAGCCTTTCAAGAGCGCTTCGCCAAAAGTCGTCCATCACAGCGATCCCGAATTCGCATCGACGGACCGGCAGTTCGAGGCTCTTGAGTGATTTGACCGAGGCAAGGGAATTCTGGATTTGTGAGTGCGAGGCCAAATTGGCTGCAAAATTTCGGGCATTTGGTTTGGCCCGAAGCACCAATTTGAAGTGAGGCCGGTGGAAATCCGGTATAATTGAATCCTGCAGAGTTCCGAATTCCAATTCGAGGGCAGACGAATGGCGTTACAAACGCGCGTCAAACTTGCAAAGCTTGACGCCCCCAAGATTCACGGCCTCGATCACGACACCCTGATTCGCATTTACCGCACGATGTTCCTCTCGCGACGTCTTGACGACCGCGAAATTCAGCTGAAACGCCAGAACAAAATCTACTTCCAGATCTCCAGTGCCGGGCACGAAGCGATTTGTGCCGCGATGGGGCTGTTCCTTCGCCCGGGAGTCGACTGGATTTATCCTTACTACCGCGACCGCGCGCTCTGCCTCATGCTCGGCGTAACCCCCCTGGAAACGCTTCTTGCGGCGGTGGGAGCAAAGGACGACCCCAGCTCCGGGGGCCGCCAGATGCCCTCGCATTGGGGCCAGCCCAAGTTGAACATCGTCAGCAAGTCCTCCTGCACGGGTACGCAATTCGTACAGGCCGTAGGTGCCGCCGAAGCCACGCTGTATTACGAGGGACGGCCCAAGGCGCTGGCCCAAGCGAAGAAGGCGCCGCTCGGCGAATACGTCAACCACCAACGCGACGAAATTGTCTATGTTTCCGGCGGAGACGGAGCGACCAGCGAGGGCGAGTTCTGGGAATCCTTGAACGTCGCGTGCGCCAAGAAACTCCCTCTACTTTACCTGGTGGAAGACAACGGCTATGCCATCTCCGTGCCGGTTGAAGTTCAGACGGCCGGAGGGAGCATCTCGAAACTCGTGCGGAATTTTCCAGGGTTGCACGTGGCGGAATGCGACGGCACCGATCCCATCGAAAGCTACTCCGTTTGCAAGGAAGCGGTGCAGTACTGCCGCGAGCGCCGCGGCCCCGCGCTGATCCATGCGCAGGTCACGCGCCCCTATTCGCATTCGCTTTCCGATGACGAAAAACTGTATAAGTCCGCCGAGGAACGCGAAGAAGAAGCGCGCCGCGATCCAATTTCAAAGTTTGCGCTTTTTCTGGTGCGGGAAGGCATCCTCGATCAGAAGCAGATCGAGAGCCTGGAAGCGGAAGTCGACCATGAAGTCCGCGAGGCCGCCGATCAGGCGCTCGCCGCCGAAGAGCCATCGATTGATTCGATTCGAATGAATGTGTATTCGCCCGACGTGGATCCCACGTCCGCCGCGTTCGAAGCGGAACCCCAGTTGCATGGCGCGCCAAAGACCATGGTTGAGATGGTTGCGCTGACCCTTGCCGACGAGATGGCGCGCGACGAGCGCATCACCGTTTTCGGCGAAGACGTCGCCGACGCCAGCCGCGAAGACAACCTCAGGCACGTGAAGGGGAAGGGCGGCGTCTTCAAAGCCACCGCGGGATTGCAGCGCAAGTACGGCAACGACCGGGTTTTCAATACCCCGCTCGCGGAAGCCAGCATCGTCGGGCGCGCGCTGGGGATGGCCACGCGCGGATTGAAGCCCGTTGCGGAAATCCAGTTCTTCGACTACATCTGGCCGGCCATGATGCAGATTCGCGATGAGTTGTGCGTGATGCGTTGGCGTTCGAATGGAGCCTTCAAAGCGCCCGTCGTCATTCGCGTGGCGATCGGCGGCTACCTGACCGGCGGCGGGGTGTATCACAGCCAGAGCGGCGAATCGATTTTCACACACTGCCCGGGCCTGCGGGTGGTGATGCCTTCCACGGCGCTCGACGTCGCGGGTCTTTTGCGCACGGCCATCCGCTGCGACGACCCGGTGATGTTCCTCGAGCACAAGCATCTCTACCGCCAGCCCTACAACCGTTCGGAGCATCCCGGGCCCGATTTTACGATTCCGTTCGGCAAGGCCCGCATGGTGAAAGAGGGCAGCGACCTCAGCATCATCACGTACGGGGCCGTCGTGCATCGGGCCGAAGTCGCGGCGGCCCAACTGGAGCGTGAAGGCATTTCCGTTGAAATCATCGACTTGCGTTCGCTCTCGCCTTACGACTGGGAGGCCATTGCGGCCACCGTTCGAAAGACGCACCGGGTCATCGTGGCTTACGAAGACATGTTGAGCTGGGGGTATGGCGCGGAGATCGCTGCGCGCATTGCAGACGAACTTTTCGAGGAGCTGGACGCCCCGGTCAGGCGCGTTGCGGCCGTGGATACCTTCTGTGCGTATCAGCCGAAGCTCGAGGATGTGATCCTTCCCCAGACGAGCCACATTACGGCGGCCGTGAAGCAGCTTCTGGAGTATTGAGCCGATTAGCATTAGACTTCCCGGGGAGGAAACTTTTTCAGCTGCATTTGCGTACTCATAGGTAGGGACGCCGGGAAAAATCGCTCTGTGGGGGGTGATCCAATGACTTGCGTAAACTGCCAAAAAGACATCGCCGTGGGTTCGCGGTTTTGCTACAACTGCGGCGCCAAACAGCCGGAAACTCCCGCGCCAGGCCTGTCACCGGAGACGGGCGGCAAGCGGAAGCTGATGCGTTCAAGCACCGACAAGAAGATTGCGGGAGTGTGCGCCGGCCTGGCCGACTATTTTGACCTTGATCCCACGATTGTTCGGGTCGTGTGGCTACTGGCCATACTCATTGGCGGAACGGGCATTCTTGCCTACCTCGTGCTTTGGATGGTGCTCCCCGTGGCCCCGGCTGGGGTAATACCGACCTCAGCGAGTGTGGTTTCTTAGACTGCCAGCAAGAACTAAGCGCACGGATCATTCGGTGATGATTCAGTTTCCGATATGCTCGTGATACGTGCGCCCGGACGACAACACCCCGTTCGACGCTAGACAACTCCCGCATCGCAACAGTGGCTCGTGATTTATTCTAGGCGAATCGACGGCGGTCGCTTCTCGACAACCGAAGGATAATTTCAGCTAACGGGCTACAGATTGAACCCAACTGGCAAAGGCGTGCCACGCGGCCGTTTTGCCGATGGGTATTCTTACCTGTTGCACGAAGATGAGGAACGCGCCTGCCCAGAGCGTGGCGCGATAAACCTTGCGCGTGGACCACAGGTCGTAGGCCGCTAGGATGAGCAGGAACATGTAGGAAAACAGCGCTCCCATAAGCGGATTTCTATGGACCACGGCGAAGGGCCAACGGGCGATGGCGGCGATCAACAGCGCAGTCGTGGCGACGAAGATAAGGCGCTTGTGCGCTGGAGGATTGGAGCGGGCGCGGAAGGCGAAAAAAACGAGCGTCGCAAAAACCAGCATATCCGTTATGGGAATGATGTAAAAAAATTTCGAATCCAAGTCTGGAGGGCCGCCCTGCCGAACGAGCGAATCGGTGGCCGCCAAAACGCCGAGGATAACCATAAGACACGCGAGGAGAAAGCCGGCAACGCCCAGGCGGCGATGAATGTCCACGCGGCCGGCGGAGACCAGCGACGTTTGCGTCACTAGTAAGAGAATCCAGCAGGAAAATGCCGCCCCATGCAGGTGAATGATCAGACTGGGCAGCGGCGCGTGGAACACTCCGGCGAGATAGTAGGTGCGCGCAAAGCCCACGAAAACGGTTGCCAGGATCAGCAGGGCCATGGTCGAGAAAAATAGATGGTCATATCGGCAGCCTGGCAGGCCAATGGAAGGCTTCGCAGGATTGCTTGGATGTGCTACAGCTGTGGCCATCGTTCCTCTTTGACCGAGTGTTTTGACCGAGATTTCTTGGGACCCTGGGAGAGTTCAGAGCAGTGTAGGGCAAGTTGACGTTGGATAGCCAGCGAAAACTGGTGTCTACTCGGGCGACAGAAAATACGCCTTCCCAGAGCGAACGGCCCGTTCAGGTCGCGCCATGCGCCTCATCCCGCACCGTTACGCCGATTTCGCCGCCATGTCACTCGCCAGCGGCCTCCCGGAAACTCCTTCAGGAAGGAACGTGTAGTCCGGAAAATTTCCGTAGAGTTTTTCGTTTGACGCTCCTTGCGTCACGGCAAGCACCAGATACCGTCCGCCGACAAAGCAGCCTTTCCAGGATTGGCCGATTCCGCCGAAAACCTCTTCGCGGTCGCCGCGCGACTTTACTGTGTTGATCCCTACTTTGAATGCCCGCAGTTCCTCCGCCACGCGCCCGCTGATTTTCATGTCATCGCAGGCGATCGAAGAAACCAGGCAGCCGTTCGAAACGTTCATCTCGGAAATCAGCTCTTCCAAGTGATCCACGACCACGATGGTGTCGAGCGGTCCGAAGGGCTCGCTGTGATAGAGCTTCGAATTACGTGGAATATTAAGCAGCGCCGCCGGGCCCACATAAGCTGAAATGTCCTGCCCGGGGAAAATCATGCTCTCCTGCACGGTCCCTTCAAAAAGACTGATCGCCCCCTTGCTCAAGGCATCCACGTACAAAACCCGCATCTCTTCCACCTTCTTGCTGTTGATCAACGGGCCGAAGTCGAGCTTGGGCAGCGGATCGTTTTCCATCTCCACCATCACCGGGCTTCCGAAGCGCAAGGAACGCAAAATCGGCAAATACATCTCTAAAAATTGCGGAAAGAGCTCCCGCTGGACCACGTAACGAACATACGCCGTGCAGCGCTGTTTCCCGTAATCAAAGCCTTTGCGCAGTTGCTGCGCGAGATTCACCCAGTCGGAAAACTGCCACACCCCGTAGGTGTTGACGCCTTCCATTTCCAGCATGTACCGCTTCTTGTCATCATAGAGCGACGAAGCGATCACTCCTCCATTGCTTTTTCCGCCTACGAACGCCAGGCAATCAACGTGTTCATTGCGAACCAGGGCCTCGCTCAATTGCCCGCCGGAACCGCTCACGAGAGAAACGGGCAAGCCGCAACGCCGCGCAATGGCGTGAGCCAGCGTCAAGGCATAGAGACCGCCGTCCGTGGGGGTCTTGGAGATAGAGGAATTTCCCGCGAGGACCTGCACCAGCACCGCGTGCATGAGCACGGACATCGGGTAGTTCCACGAGGCGATATTGGAAATGAGACCAATGGGTTCGCGGTCCCCGAGCATGCCTTCGATATTCTCGACGTACCATTCGACGCCGCTGATGCACCGGTCTATATCCGTGAGCGCTTGCGCATAGGGTTTGCCGATCTCCCAGATCAGCAAGAGGGCGATCAATTCCCTCTGCTTGCGGAGGCCTTCCAGACAGGCGGAAACCCGTCTCCGCCGTTCGTCGAGTTCGCTCGTGGCCCAGGAGGCGGCTTCTGACTTGGCGAATTTCACCGCGCGCCGCGCGGCCTCCAGGTCAATCATGGGAATGCGGCCGAGGCTGCGGCCATCCACGGCGGAAGTGTAGTGGCGGCCAAAGCCGGGTTCCTGCCACTCACCTTCAATCAGGTTAAGAAGGCGGCCGTCGGAGAGGAATGCTTCCGGCACTTCCGTTTTCAGTCTGCGGACGATCAAATCCCATTCGGCTGCAGGGGCAATCAATGGCATGCGAAGTCTCCCAAGTTCCCAAAAACGGCGCATTCTATCGGGAAGATGCGATGGTTGTTTGGCAAACTGCGTCCCGGGAAGGTCATCCCAGTTGGACTCTCTCAACCTGACATTCTGCCGGGCTTCGCCAATGATTCTGAATGAGCACAGTCGTCACCCTCACCATTCCTGTGATGCGCTGGATGGACAAAATGGGTATAAACCGGAATTTCCGGTTTGGACCTCTGTCTCGCGATTCGCCCGGCGCGGATTTACTTGGCGAGCTTCGAATATTTGGGGGGCCGTGACTTGGCGCTGCCCTCGAACAGGGGTTGGTCGAGAGACAATAATCCTGCGCCGACGGTGGCGAGCGCGAAGCTTCCCGCCAGCATCGCAAGAGGGAATTCGTAATTGTGCACCGCCAGGTAGCTTCCGGTGTTGTGGACCTTCCAAATTGCCACACCCATTTCGATGGCCAGGAGCAGCGCCGCTGCCCGCGTAAACAACCCTAAGACCAAAAGAATGGCGCCGAAGACTTCCAACACCCCGGCAATGTAGACGAAGTATCCCGGCAGACCGTGCTGTACAAAGAACTCCTGCATTCCCGCGGGTGAATGCGCCAGCTTCGGATAGCCGTGGGAGAAGAAAATGAGCCCGAGACAGACGCGGAGGACCAGCAACCCGAGCGGCTGAAGGGAATTGAGCGACTTCATGAATAATCCTCCGCGATCCATTTCAAAAGTGTGATTCGAACGCCTCGGAATTTTAGCAGAAAAGCAAAGTACTCAGCGGCGCCCGCGGCGCAACCAGGGTTCAGGTACAATCTTTAGCGAATCACGAAGAGCCACGGGGAATCATGACGAGCGTTAAGACGATTGGTGTCTTTGGCGGCGCAGGTAATGCCGGGGCATTGAACAGTGTCATTTGCTGCGTGGCGGGCGCTGCGAACAACGCGCCCTCCATGCGCGTTGCGGGCAATACGTTCGAGGGCGGCGCATGAAGAGGAAACTCCTCATTGCAGTTCCGCTCCTTTCTCTGGTAACTCTGGCGGCCTGGATGCTCCGGCCGAAGCATGAAACGCTGGGCGAAGCTTTTGTCAGCGAAAAAGCCGCCCCTATCCTCAGTGGCATCGCGCAGGTCCGCGAGCAGGTGGGATTGCTGCATTACGGTGAGCGCGTGGACGTGGTCGGCAAGCGCAACGACTATGTAAAAGTGCGGACCAACGCGGGCACGGTTGGCTGGGTGGAGAGCCGGCAGTTAATGGAGCCAGCCCTATGGCAGCGCAGCATCAAGCTCCTGGATCAAACGCGAGGAATGCCAGTGCAAGCGCGCGGGCGCACCAAGGTCTCCACCAATTTGCGAGTGCAGCCTGGGCGGACGGAGCCACGCCTCTATAAGTTCGGACGAAACGTTCCGGTGGAGATTGTGGGCCGCGAGGTGGCCGATTGGGTACAAGTCGCGGATGAGAAGGACGCTGCGAGCGAGCCGCAGGAAACGAAAAAAGAGGACTGGTTTCTGGTCCGTGGCGTTGCGACGCGAGCGCCTGGGGAGGCCTCGGCTCGCGCAGCCGAATCCGCAAACACAACGCAACCCGGAGATCAAACCGCGCCTATTGCCGGCTGGGTGGTCGCGCGTTTCGTCGAGCTCGATCTGCCGGAACCTTTGCGCGAAGGAGCGGCTTCCGCAAATATCCGCCCGCTGGCATGGTTTGAACTGAATCGCGTGAGCGATCCATCGGGCGACAAACCACAATACCTCCTTGCCGCGGCGCGCGGGCCGGAAGGCCAAGTCTGTGACTTTACGGCGCTGCGCGTTTACACGTGGTACGTCAAAAAGAGCCGCTACGAAACCGCATTCATCGAAAATAATCTGTGCGGCCAGTTACCCGTTCGTGTTGGCAAAGGGCCCAAGAGCGAACCCGAGTTTCGCTTCCGGGTGATGGATGATAACAAAGAAGAACGCGTCTACCGCTTGAACCAGACCGTCGTTCGGCGCATCCGAGATGCGGGTGCCGCTTCCGGAAAACACGGCTCGGCGAAGCAGGCTAAGACTCCGGCAAGGTAACTCATTAGGTTCAGAATCTTTTGCAATTGGGCATGGGGTCGCATGGATACCGGAGTAGTGGAGATGTCGCTGGTACCCTGAGATCAAGGGCCTGAGGCGGAGAGTGAAACGATGACGCTGCATATCAGCGAAGCGGAAGTGCGGGCAGTGTTAACGATGCCGCTGGCGGTGGAGGCCGTGGAAGAAATTTCGCGTAAGCAGGCCACGGGCGAAGTGGTCGTCCACCCGCGCAGGCGATTCGAATTGCCCGGCGGCGGATTCTTTCACTATATGGCCGCGGCGGATTTCTCCCTGGGCTTCGTCGCGATGAAGCAATACACCTATGTGCGCGGCAAGCTGCGGTTTCTTGTTCCACTCTACGAGATGGCCACAGGCGAATTGCTGGCGCTGATCGAAGCTGACTATATGGGCCAGCTGCGGACAGGCGCGGCCTCCGGCGTGGCCACGAAATACCTGGCGCGCAAAGATGCTCGCGTAGCGGCAATCATTGGTACCGGGGGGCAGGCCAGGACGCAGCTTGAAGCGGTTGCCGTGGTTCGAAAGCTGAAATCCGCGCGCGCTTATGGGCGCGATGCGGCCAAGCGCGAGAAGTTCTGCGAAGAGATGTCCAAACGGCTGGGCATTCCCGTACAGGCGTGTGCGTCCGCGGCAGAGGCGGTGCGCGGCGCGGACATCGTCTGCACGGCCACAACAACTTCGCAGCCGGTTGTAAGCGGAGCGGATCTGGCGCCCGGGGCTCACATCAATGCCATTGGCGCCAACCACGCGCACAAGCGCGAACTCGACGATGAAGCGGTCGCCAGTGCTGACATCATTGTCGTGGATTCCGTGGAACAGTCACGGCAGGAAGCGGGCGATCTGATCATCGCTTTTCATGGCGATGAGAGTTGCTGGACCGGCGTCAAGAAGCTTTCCGAAATTGTCGCAGGGAAAGCCACCGGCAGAACCAGCGATACGGAAGTCACACTTTTCAAATCGAATGGGATTGCGTCCTGGGATCTCGCCGTGGCGATGAAGGTCCATGCGATGGCGCGAGAGAAAGGGCTTGGCAGCGAATTGCCGCTATGGGTGACGGCGGGAAAAGTTAGTAGAACAGCCTAAATACTTTTTTCTTGGAGCTTGCGGCGCAAGGCACCATGCAGCCGGGACTTCACGTCGCCGGGCAGTTCGACGGGTTTCGAATCGCAGAAGACATCCACCGTCAACCTAGTCTGATCCACCACCATCTTGCAGTCTTCACAGTCCTCAAGATGGCGCTCAAGCTCCTGCTTCACCGATAGATCGAGCTCGCCGTCGATGTAATCGGAAATCTCGCGGATGACGCCTTTGCAATTCAATTTGCGCCACCCTGCCGAAAATAGCGATTCAGCTTTTGCCGGAGTTTGAGCCGGGCCCGCAGCAGCCGGGACTTTACCGCGGCAACCGAAACGCCGACCACTTTGGCGGTTTCTTCGGTGGAAAGCTCTTCGACGTCGCGCAGCACAAAAACGACCCGGAAATCCGGCGCGAGGTTGTCGATGGCCTCGGACAGGATTTCGTGCATCTCCGTCTGAGCAAACCGCTGCTCCGGGCTTGGCCCCCAATCCTCAAGCTCGCGGGGCATGAGGTCGTCATCGCCCTCAATCGGCTCGTCGAGAGAAAACTGGTTCGGGCGGCGTTTGCGGAGGCGCATCAGCGCCTCGTTCGCGGCGATGCGCACCAGCCAAGTGTAAAAGCGGGAGTCTTCCTGGAAATCCTTGAGGTGCGCATAAGACTTGAGGAAGGCGTCCTGCATGGCGTCCTCGGCGTCTTCGCGATTCCGCGTGATGTTCATGGTCAGCCGGAAAATCTTCGCTTCGTAGCGGTTTACCAGCTCTTCGAAGGCATGCGTATCGCCGCGCTTGGCGGCGGCCACCAGCAGGTGTTCGTCGTCGCGCGCAACGGTGGAAGGCAAGCGGTGGGGATTCGGTGCGCTCAATGGTTTAAGCAGGCCGATCGGCGGCTGCATCCTCGCTCTCGAATGTATAAAGGTAGCACAAAGCATCGAGCACTTCCCTATCCTCCTGCTTAGATGATGCTGCTAGCGGTGAGATTCAGGAAATGAGGGAAAGTTACGGCGTTGTCGCGCTTTGAGAATGGCATGCTACGGGTTGCCGTTGCGAAGCCATACTCAAGTCGTTCAATGTTAGCTACTTAGAGTGCTTTGCGGCGCATCCTGCCTCTGGGAGGGGTGCCGTCCACCATAGGGACTGGCTGGAAAGCGGTAGTCCCTCGGAAGTTGTCGCTTGGCGGCACCGCTAGTACAATTTTGCGCGGGAGCTCTTTGACGAACGCGCTTCCAGCGGTCTCGCTTCGGTTCTCAAATCTCGCTTCGCCGTCCTAAGCCTTTCCGGCGGGATGAACTGGATTTGTGAATGGCATTGAGCGCGATCTCCGGCAGTTTCTTTTTGCCGGCGAGGATGCCAAGGAAGCCTGGCCGCCTATGTCGAAATGTGCGCTCCTTACTTCAACGCTAAGTAGTAAAATCTCAAGGCATAGTAAGCTGGCGTAATGCGAACACTTCCCGACCACCTCCGCAAAGGAATGAAACTCGTGATCGTTGGGTGCAATCCGAGCGAATCCTCCGTCCGCGTGGGCCACTACTATGCCGGCCGCGGGAACGAATTCTGGCCCATGCTCTATGAGAGCGGCGTTGTGCCGGAGCCTTTCGATTATCACGACGACAAGCGGGTTATCGAATTCGGCGTAGGTCTTACCGACCTGGTGAAGCGTCCCACGAAAGGCATTGAGGAACTGAAGCGCGAAGACTACGCCGAAGGCCGCATCGTCCTCTCGCAGAAGCTCGAGGAATTCGCTCCTCACGTTGTGGCTTTTAACGGGAAACTTACTTACGAACAGTTTGCCCAGCGAAAATGCAAATTTGGCATTCAGAAAGAACTGCTCTATGGCGCGCGCGTGTATGTCCTGCCTTCCACCAGCGGCGCGAATGCCATAGGCAAGAGCGAGAAGATGCGGCATTTTAGAAAGTTGGCGCAACTCGTTGCACGCATCGGTAAAGAACACGAGGCGCGAAGTCACTGAACGGAGTTCCCCTTGAGCAACACTCCACAACCCGCGCAAGCTGGACCAGTAATTCTGGAAGGGAAGCACGATGGCATCGCAACCCTGGTGATGAATCGCCCCGACCGCTTGAATGCGCTGAACAACGAACTGGCGATGGCCGTCAATGAGGCGCTCGGCCGAATCGCGGGAGATCCGAGCGTCGCGGTGGTCATTATCACCGGAGCGGGGCGAGCGTTTTGCGCGGGCGGGGACCTCGGTGCAATGGCGGCCAGCCGCCAGAAAGGTGCGATGCACGATCTGGAGCCGCTGCTGCGCGCGGGGATGCAGATGGTGCTCAACATGCGCACGATGCCTCAACCAGTGATTGCCGCTGTGAACGGCGCCGCCGCGGGCGCAGGCATGAACATTGCCTTGGCGGCAGACATTCGCATTGCCTCTGAAGAGGCGTCCTTCGGGCAAAACTTTGCGAAGGTTGGATTATTCCCCGATTACGGCGGGACGTTTTTCCTGCCGCAACTGGTCGGGCCCGCGAAAGCCGCGGAGCTTTTTTATACCGGTGAGATGATTGATGCGAAAACGGCGCTTGCCCTTGGCCTCGTCAACCAGGTGGTTCCGGCGGCACAGCTCGAAGCGGAACTAAAGTCGCTGGCACAAAAAATCGCGCGAGGTCCGTTGATGGCCATTCGCGCGGTGAAAAAGGCGTTGTTTGCCAGTCATGCGAAGGAACTCGCTCACGCTCTCAACAATGAGGTCGAGGAACAGGTTCGCTGTTACCTATCGCAAGATTGCAATGAAGGAATTAAAGCGTTTTTCGAAAAGCGGCCTCCGAAGTTTCAGGGCAAGTAGCCTTCCCGGTTCAAGCGCCGCGACAATCATGACCACCGGCCACGAAACCATTCAATTGCGGCTCGAACATCGCACGGCTTGGATTACCCTGGACCGTCCGCCGCTCAATATTCTCGACATTCCGATGATGCAGGCGCTTGATGCCGTCCTGGAACGCGCTCTTCCCAGATGTGATTTCGCGATTGTTCAAGGCGCGGGTCCTAAGGGTTTCTCCGCCGGAGCAGAAATCGCCGATCACACTCCCGAGCGCGTCGAGAAAATGCTCTCCGCGTTTCACGCTGTCTTTCGCCGGCTCGCCGCTGCCGACTGCCTGACAATCGCCGCCGTCCGCGGTTACTGTCTTGGCGGAGGGATGGAACTCGCAACCTTCTGTGATTTCGTTCTTGCTACGGAATCCGCGCAGTTTGGCCAGCCGGAGATCAAGCTCGGTTGCTTTCCCCCGATCGCAATGGTTACGCTGCCTCATCTGATTGGAATGCGCGCCGCCGCGCATCTGATCCTCACCGGCCAGCAAATCAACGCGTCGGAGGCCGGCCGCCTCGGCCTTGTCACGCGCGTGATTCCCGATGCTCAGTTGCCCGTTGCATTGGACGACTTGCTCGAAGAACTTCGAGCGTTGAGTCCGAGTGTTCTCCACCTGACGCGCAAGACCCTGGGGCGTCTCCACTTCGCGGAATTCGCGAAGCAACTCGAGGAAGCGGAACGCGTATACTTATCAGGATTGATGCAGACCCACGATGCACGGGAAGGCGTCCGCGCTTTCCTTGAAAAGCGCCCACCGATTTGGAAGGGGAAATAGATGGATGATTTAGAGATCACGCCGGCCGACGTAAAGGCGCGGCTCGACCGCGGCGAAAAGGTACATTTGGTGGATGTCCGGGAGCCTTGGGAATACGACCTTTGCCGGATCGAAGGCGCGAAACTCGTGCCGCTCGGCTCGCTGGCGGCAAGCCTGCAGACGCTTCCGGATGTGGACGAAGTGATTTGTTATTGCCATCACGGAATGCGCAGTCTGGACGCAGCCGCGTGGCTGCGATTTCAGGGCATTGAGAGAGCCAAATCTTTGGCCGGCGGAATCGAGCGCTGGTCTGTGGAGATCGATCCGAGAGTCCCGCGGTATTGAGAGGGTTCTTTGTAGTGGCGCAGCATGCTGTGCCACTACAAACAAGGAGACAGTTTGCCAACGGGGAAAATCATATTTCTGCAGAAGCCGACGTGAACCACTTGCCGCAAAGCAAGAGGTCTCTTGCTGGAGATGGGTGCCGAACTGGAGTCACGCGATTTGGATAAGCAGCGATTGACCGGGGCCGAACTCGAAGAACTGATCGGCGACCGCGATTACAAAGAATTCCTGAATACGCGAAATGAACTCTATCGCTCGCGGAAAATGAAGGACCATCCGCCCTCGCGCGCGGAGGCCATCAAACTAATGGCGAAGGAGCCGAATCTAATTCGCAGACCTGTGGTCATTCGAGGTGCGCAGATGGTGCTGGGCTTTGATGAAGCGGCTTATCGGAAACTTGTGAAGTGATGTTCCTTCGTTCGGAGACCAAAGAATGGATGTGAAGACGATCGCAGTGATTGGCGCAGGCACAATGGGGCGGGGAATTGCCTACGCCGCTGCTTTCGGCGGCTACAACACTGTCCTGGAAGACGTTTCGCACCACGTGCTCGAACAAGGTATCGCCTGGATCCGGCAGTCGTTCGAAGAAGGGGTTGCCCGCGGCAAGGTCGAAGCCGGCGTCCGTGACCGGGCGCTATCGCTGATTTCGACGGCAAGCAACGTCGAAGATGCCATCCGCGACGCCGACCTCATCATCGAAGCCGTGCCGGAAGAGCTGGAGATGAAGCTCGAACTCTTCACCATCTTCGACAAGTTCGCCAAGACCGGCGCCATTTTCGCAAGCAATACATCATCTCTTTCGATCACGGATTTCACGGACGTCACGGTTTCGCGCGACCGCTGCGTCGGCATGCATTTCTTCAATCCCGTGCCGAAAATGAAACTCATCGAACTGGTGAGGACGCCGCATACTTCCGATGAAACCGTGGCCACCTGTCGCGAAGTCGCGCGCCGCATGGGCAAGGAAGTCGTCATCGTCAACGAGGCGCCCGGTTTTATCACCACGCGCGTCAACGCCCTGATCGGCAATGAAGCTTTCAACATGCTCGAGGCGGGAATTGCCACGCCCGAGGACATCGACAAAGCCTTGAAACTCGGGCTAAACCACCCCATGGGCCCCTTCGAGTTGGTCGATCTCGTCGGTCTCGACGTGCGGCTTAAGATCCTTGAGTATCTCCATCAGACTCTTGGCGAAAAGTACCGGCCCAATTCCTTGTTGCGGCAATACGTTCAGGAAGGAAGGCTTGGCCGCAAGACCGGGCGCGGTGTTTATGACTACACGCAACTAAAAGCCGCAGAGAAAAAGACTTGATCGCACCAGTGAGAATGGATTAATTCCAAGATGAAATCGCTTGCAGAAAGAATCGTCATTCAGCAGGGCGACCTGACGGAGATGGATACGGACGCCATCGTCAACGCGGCCAACAATGATTTAATTCTGGGCGCGGGCGTTGCGGGAGCCATCCGCCGCAAAGGCGGAGAAGAGATCCAGCGCGAATGCGATGCTATCGGGAGTATCCCGGTCGGTTATGCGGCCATCACCACGGGCGGAAAACTGAAGGCACGATTTGTGATTCATGCGGCCAGCATGCAACTCGGCGGGAAAACGAGTGCGGACTCGCTGCGGCATTCCGCGGCGCATTCTTTGAGAATAGCCAACGAGCGCCGGCTCAAGACAATCGCATTTCCGGCGGTGGGCACGGGTATCGCGGGATTTCCGCTGAAAGACTGTGCGGAGATCATGCTTCGTGAGGCGGCGCAGCATCTGAGAGGCGAAACTTCCCTGGAAACCGTTTATTTCGTACTTTTCGACGAAGCGGCGCAAGGAATTTTTGAGCGGGCCTGGAGAAAGATCCAGACTGAGCCCGCTTCTGATTCGGCAGGAGCCAAAGGCTCGTGACGCCACTCGCTGAATTACTTGGCGACCGCATTCGCCGTTTCGGCCCCCTCACTTTCGCGGATTACATGCGCGAATGCCTCTACCACCCGGTCCACGGATACTACAGCAAAGCGGAGTCGAAGCGTTTTGCCGACTACTATACGAGCGTCGACGTGCATCCGATTTTTGCGCGTCTCCTGGCGCGGCAGTTCGCGGAGATGTGGGAAAACCTCGGACGCCCGGCGGAATTTACGCTTATGGAGGCGGGCGCCGGCGTCGGGCGGTTTGCCGCCCACGTTCTCGATTTTTGCGAAGCGAAGCTCCCAGCGTTCTATGGCGCGCTGAAGTGTGTCGCCGTGGAGCGCTCCGCTTCACGGTGCGAACAGGCGAGGATTCACTCGAAACGCCACGAGGACGCCGGGCACTTCAGAGCTTCGGCCGAGGTTCCGGCGCACATCGCCGCAGGCTGCTTCTTCTCAAATGAATTGGTCGATGCGCTGCCGGTGCATCGAATCGTAATGGATGGTGGCACGTTGAAAGAGATTCTTGTAGGCTTCCGCGCCGGAATCTTTGTAGAAGTGTTGGCACCGCTATCGACTTGCGCCGTCACCGAGTATTTTGCTGCGCAAGACATTGCTCTGTGCGAGGGCCAGCACGCCGAAGCAGGGCTGGAAGCGTGCGACTGGATCAGTGAAATCGGCCGCCGCCTTGAACGCGGCTACGTACTCACGATCGACTACGGTCATCCCGCGGCTGACCTCTTTGACGATCACCACATGCGCGGCACGCTGCTCGCCTATCAAAACCATCGCGCCAGCGAGGACTTTTATGCTTCGCCTGGCGAGCAGGATTTGACCGCGCACGTCAATTTCACCGCGCTCGAATCCTGGGGAAAACGATCCGGCCTTGAAACGGCGGGCTTTACTTCACAGACGGCTTTTCTGCTGGCGCTCGGGCAGGGAAATGAATTTGCGGACGTCTACGATGAGGGACAAACCGAGGCGGAGCGCACGAAGGCGCGGCTGCAACTTAAGACGCTGATCCACCCGGAAGGGATGGGGGAGCGATTCCAGGTCCTTATCCAGCGAAAAGGTGGTGTACCCGGGCCACTGACAGCCCTTGGGGGAATTTGACGGCTGATTTGGTGTCCACTTAAATTCGGGAGAGGCCCCTTGCGACGGTGGGACTCTTCATTCGTCGCGATGCACTCAAGACAGATTTCACCAAGGGGCATCTGGGATACCCCCCGTGTTTTTTGTAAGTTGCATCTAAATGACTTAAATGATGGGTAAGTCCTTTGGGTGCAACACATACGCCGCAGTTTGTAAGTGTTGCATCTGAAGGGCTTAGGGATTTACATAGCCATCGAAGCAGAGCTGCTTCTCTTGCCATGAGCCGGACTGCGGATCCTCTGCTGGGGTGCGGATTTGACGACGGAAAAGCGGCGGCAAGCCGCCGCACTCCAAAGTGTCCGCACCGGGCAGCCGCGGGCGGGGCGGATTCCGGTGAGAACTGCGGGTTGGAATTTGCGATCCCGGAAATAAAAAAAGCGGCAGAGAAGCTGCCGCAATCGGTAAAAATCCGCACCCTTATCCAGAAAGGACATTACCAAATGAGATATAGAAAGTCAAATGGGATTTTTCGCGGAAGCGGAGCGCTCCCAACCCCTGCAAAACGATTCCTATTGCTGAAGAGGATTGGGCTTTTTTAAAACGGGTTTTTCGCCGGAGGCGGGCGGCGGAATTGCTGCAGGGGGTTTTGGCGTCTGGCCAGCCGCGGGGGTGACGACAGGCGTTCCGCCTTCGGAGTACGCCTTCTTCAGAAATCCTTCCGCGACCTGCTGCGCGCTGCCGGTGTCGTCGTTGGTTTGTTTCGCTTTGCTGTATTCGTTGACGGCGCGCTCGCGCTGTCCTAGCATGTCAAAAATCTTTCCGAGGTAGATGTGGCTCCAGACTTCCGTCCACTTTTCCGACGGCTCCGGAACGGTCTGCAACGCTTCCCGGAACGCGTTCGCTGCCGCCTGATAGTTTTTCTGGTAGAAGAACGCTTCGCCCATCCGGAAATTCGCCAGCGGCCGGTTCGGCTGAATCGCAAGCGCCCGCTGATACTGCGTCACCGCATCGTAAAACCGGCCTTGTTCGGCGAGATCCTCGCCCCGCGCAATGGCAGCGCGGGCACGCAGCGTAGTGCTGCCCTTCAGAATGAGATTATTGGGATCGATCTTGATTCCGCCGGGCTTCGGCCGGCCAAAGGTCTCTACGGTGAACCCCGATTCCGTGCCGATCACGTCGATGGTTTTCAGCTCCGGATTTCCTTCCGTATCGATGCGCAAATCCACCGGCATGCGAAAGGTGTCCAGAGGCTGCTTGATCTTGCCAACGACGCGAAATCCCTTCGGCGTGCGGTACACGACGTATTCCAGCGAGAACTCCGGCACGCCCGTTGAAGTGAGCCACTGGGCGAAAAAGCCGCGCAAGTTTGGCGGATCTTGGGGCGGCTTCGCCGCGGCCTGCGCGCGGCGCTCCGCGATGTTTTCAAAATCCTCGATCCGCGCGGTTTTCTCCGCAAACTGAAAGTAGAAATCGCGCAGGGCGGATTTGAACGCCACGTCGCCCATTTGCGCCCGCAACATGTGAAAAAGCATCGCACCTTTGTTCAACACCACCGAACGGTAATCGGGGGAGTAAGGAGCCAGCCGTGCCGCCTGCGCGATGGGCGCGGCATCTTCATACATCAGCGCGCCAACCGCGAATTCGTCCACCGCACGGAGTCCCGCTTCTTTGCCCGCGTTTTGCTCCGCGTAGAGCGCTTCGCAATACCGCGCCAGCCCATCGCTGATCCAGACGTCGCCAGGACTTGCCGGGAGAACCTGAATTCCCCACCATTGCGAGGCCACCAGGCGTGCAATCGTCCTGTCGCTGCTCTTGGGGTCCCAGATGCGCTGGCTCAGGAGTAAAACGCCGGGAGCCGCGTAATCGCGCAGAGTTCCGTCGGGCAGCTGGATCACCGTGAAAGTTGGATCCGGCAGGGGGCCAAACACATCGGAAAAAATAATTGTCGAGCGCGCCACGCTGGTCGCGAATTCCTCTGCATTCGCGGACGACGCTCGCGGAGCGTAAACCGCAACGTTGATCCCTTCCGCCTGCTTTGGATTGAGCTGGAGATTGCCCACAACAAACGTGCCATGCGGCGCGAGATTCTTGCACTCGAAGGTGTAAAGCAGGCGCCCGCCCTCCACGGCGTTTTTGCCGGGCATCGGTGTCGGAGCGGAGGCTTTGCCAGTCCCCGCGACTGCAAAAGTGTCTGGAACGTTCAGGCGGAATGTCGCCGTGTAACGGTTCGACGGAAAGTTTGTGAGCGGAAACCACCTTGCCGGCAACAGCAAATAGCCACCATCTTTGTTAATCAGGGCGGCGCGCACACCGGGTATGGGGCTGTTTTCCTCATTTACGAGCAACCCCGCATAAGTGTAGGTGAGCGTGACGTGGCCGGCAGTGGCCACGGGCGTGGGCAGTTGGACGACAACGATGAGCGGGTTCTGATTGTCGCGCTCAAATGTCAGCGACTTGCCGTCGGCTCCTTTTACCTCTTTCACACTCAGATTCTGGTGCAGCTCGACGCGCACGCTGCTGGAGGCTTCCACGGCCTTGAAATCAATTTTTGCCGTCGCCGAAATCGATTGTCCAATAGCGTCCAGCGACGCGGACACGTCGTAGTGTTCGGCGAGGAAATTCTCGGGCCGGGGAGTCTGCGCCTGGAGCGGCGCGGCAGCGCAAGACAGAAAAATCAGCGTAAAGAGAAAAAATGTAGCAGAAGCTTTTCGGCGAAGGGCCATCGGACCCCTTTCAATAATCCTCAATTCTGCACCAATATACACCTATAAGATACCAGACCCCTCACTTCGCGTTGCTTTTGGCCGTGGCCAGCAGCTTTACAATTTCATCCGCCGCTCTTTCGACAGCTCCCGGGGGGCCCAGGAGCTGCCGCACCTCTTCCAGCCCGCGGTTCATTTCCTCTACTCGTTTCTTGGCTTCTTCCGAGGCAGAGAGCAGCTTTTCTGCTTCCGCGGCGACTCGCTGTGGCGTGAAGGCGTTCTGGATCAATTCAGGGACGACCGCGCGGCCAGCAATCAAATTTACCATGCTGAGGAACTTGGTTCTTACCAGCGGTTTTGCGAGCCGCGCCGTCATCGGAGAGAGCCGGTAAACGACAAGCATTGGCTTACCGAGCAGCGCCGTTTCCACCGTGGCGGTGCCGCTGGAGACAATCGCCAAATCGGCGGCGGCCAGGGCGTTATAGGCGTCATCCTTGATGAATCGCACGTGCCAGCCGGGAGGGAATCTCACCTCCAGCTCCAGGACATCCAGTCCCGGCGCCACGGCAACCACTATCTCAGGCTGGCCTGGCAGCCTTTGGCGGATTTCCGCTAGGGCTTCTATCAGCACCGGCACGTGGTGCGCGATTTCTCCCCGGCGGCTTCCCGGCAGAATCGTGAGTATCTTGTTCCGTTCATCCAGACCGTATTCTTTACAGAAAAATTCCCGAGTCATCGTAGGTTTCACGTTGCCCACGAGCGGATGGCCGATGAATTTCACCGGGACGCCGGCATCGGCGTAAAACTTTTCCTCGAAATGGAAAATACACAGCGCCTGCGCGAACCGCCGCCGCACTAGATTCACGCGCCACGGCCGCCACGCCCAGAATTGCGGGCAAATGTAATAGACGTTTCGGACGCCCTTGGGGCGCAGCTTGCGCGCTAGGCGCAGATGGAAACCGGGGAAGTCCGTCAGAATCGCAAGCGGCGGCCGCCGGCGCTCCGCTTCGTCCACAAGCTGCCTCATGGCGCGAACCAACGACGGCAGCCGCTTCAGCACCTCGGTGATTCCCACCACGGAAACCTGCGAATAGTCCGTGATGATCTCGACGCCCGCCGCGCGCATCTGCGGCCCGCCCATCCCGAAAATCGCCACGTCCAGGCGCTGCTTCAGGGCCGTCGCGAGCCGCGCGGCGTACATGTCTCCGGAAGCTTCGCCGGCGGAGAGAAGGAGCGGTATTGGCGGCATGTTTGTATTGCGCAAGAATCAGTCGCTGGCCGGTAACACGGAGGGTTCAGCCGAGCCGTTGGCTTCGATCGGAAGGTGCAGCTCCTGATCCTTGTATTGCAGCTGGTAAAGGCGATAGTAAATCCCGCGCTGCGCGAGAAGCTCCTGATGCGCGCCTTGTTCGCGCAAGCGCCCTTTGTGGAACACGAGAATGCAGTCCGCGTGCTGAATCGTGCTGAGCCGGTGCGCGATGACCAGTGCTGTTCTCCCGGACAACAAGCGGTTCAGCGCTTCGCGAATTAGCATCTCCGTCTTCGTATCCACGCTCGAAGTTGCTTCATCCAGAATCAGGAAGCGCGGATTGTGAGCCAGCGCGCGCGCAAAATTGATGAGCTGCCGCTGCCCAACCGAAAGAGTTGAGCCGCGCTCGTTTACGCTGACACCCACTCCCTCCGGCAATGAGCGTATGAATTCCCCAAGCCCAATCTCTTCCACCGCCCGCTCCACCGTGGGGCGGTCGATGCCCGGCGTGCCCAGCCGGATGTTCGTTTCAATTGTACCGGTGAAGAGAAAAGGATCCTGCAGCACGATGCCGAATTGCCGCCGTAAATCCTGCAATTCGATCAGCCGAATGTCCTTGCCGTCCAGAAGGATCTGCCCGCGCTGAATGTCGTAGAAACGGAGCAGCAGCGAAATTAGCGTCGTCTTTCCCGCGCCGGTGTGTCCCACGATGGCGATGGTCTGCCCGGGCGCCACTCGGAACGAGACATCGCGCAAGACCCAATCTTCTTCGGCTGGCTCTGCGACGTTGCGATAGCTGAACCACACGTTGCGGAACTCAATCTCGCCGCGCGGATGGTCTAGCGGAATGGCGTTGGGATCCGATTCGACTAGCAGCGGCTCATCCAGCAGCTTGAAGATGCGCTCGGATGCTGCCATAGCGGATTGGAGGATGTTGAATTTCTCGCTGAGGTCCTGAATCGGCCGGAAGAAGCGCTGCGCATACATGGTGAACGCGGTGAGAACACCAAGGCTAAGCCCGCCGTGAAGGATGCGATTTCCGCCGGACCAAAAGATAAGGGCTATTGTGGCGAAACTGAGAAATTCGACCGCCGGATAAAAGAGAGCGTAAGCGAGGATGGCATCCCGCCAGGCGAGCATATTGTCGCGATTGCGTTTTTCAAATTCCTCGACAGCCTTACGTTCGCGATTAAAGAGCTGCACAACGCTCATACCGGAAATGTATTCCTGAAGAAAAGCGTTAATGCGGGCGATCGCCGTGCGAATCCGGCGGTTTGCGTCACGCACGAATTTGCGGAAGATCATAGTGACGATCAAAATTCCCGGTAGAACAGCAAGTGTGTCGAGCGCAAGACGTTTGTCGATCTTGAAGAGCCAGGCGGCCATGACGACGAGGAGAAAGAAGTCGTTGATCATGGTAACGACGCCGGCCGCGAAGAGATCGTTGAGGGCATCGACGTCCGTGGTCACGCGCGTGACCAGCCGGCCGACGGGATTGCGGTCGAAATAGCTCATCGGCAAACGCTGCATGTGGCGAAATATTTCGCCGCGCATGTCGTACATGGTTTGCTGGCCGACGCGCTGCATAATGCGAATCTGGATGTATTGGGCGAGGAAATCGAACACGAGCACGGCCAGCAAGAGCAGGCTAAGCCAGCCGATGCCCGACCGTGCAGTGCCTTCTGGAATAACGTGGTGCATGGCCGGAACAAAGTAGGCATCAATCCCCTTCTGGAATATTGCGGGGGGCGCGAGTTCGAGGGGCGTGACGATGGCCACCATAACGAGCGCGAGAATCACGCGCCATTTGTACGGCTTCATGTACCGCAGAAGCCGGCGCATCAAGCGCGAATCGTACGCTTTGCCGAGGGCTTCTTCTTCGTGCAAGTTGCTCATGCGCGTTCGAGCTCTTCTTCCAGCAACTGTTTCTGATACAAATCGGCGTAATAACCGCCGCTAGCGAGCAGTTCGTCATGCGTGCCGCACTCGGCGATGGAGCCTTCGACCAGGACAACGATCTGGTCAGCGTCGCGGACGGTCGAAGTGCGGTGGGAAATCAGAATCGTCGTGCGGCCCTGCATGATTCCGCGCAGGCCGTTGAGGATGCGTTCTTCGGTTTGCGTGTCCACGGCGGAAAGGGAATCGTCGAGGATCAGAATTCGCGGATCGCGGACGACGGCGCGCGCAATGGCGGCGCGCTGCTTTTGTCCGCCGGAGAGAGTGATGCCGCGCTCGCCGACCATGGTTTCGTAGGCTTTGCCGAAGTCCTGGACGTCGCCGTGGAGGCTGGCAATTTCGGCGGCTTCGCGGACACGCTGGTCGTCATATTCAGGCAGGCCGAAGGCGATGTTGCCGCCGACCGTCTCTCCGAACAAGTAGGTGTCCTGGGGGACGAACCCAATGGACTGGCGCAAAGTGGTGAGAGGCCAATCGCGAATGGGACGGCCGTCGATCAAGACGCAGTCATCAGGCGCTTCCCAGAGGCGGGCGATGAGAGCGGCGAGGGTGGTCTTGCCGCTTCCGGTAGGACCGACGATGGCGAGTGTCGAGCCGGCGGGGACTTTCAAATGAATGTCGCGAAGCACGGGATGAGGGCCGCTGCCACTGGACTTGGAGGCCCCGTTCGATCCGGCGCCGGAAAGCGTGGTCGGATAAGTGAAGGTGAGATGACGAAATTCGATTTCGCCGCGCGGCTTGGTGCCGTCAGGGACTTTCGCGTCGCGATCATCAATATTCGGTTTGGCGGTGAGGATGTAATTTAGGCGGCCCATGGAAGCCGCGCCACGCTGAAAGATATTGGTAACCCATCCGAGGGCGATCATGGGCCAGACAAGCTGTGTCAGGTATCCATTGAAGGCAATCAGAGCGCCCAGAGAAATCTGACCGCGGAAAAGCTGGTGTCCGCCCTGCCACAGCACGATCAGAAAGGTCGTGCCAATGAGCGCCTGGAGCGACGGCATGAACATGCTCCAGGTGCGAATGAGTTTGATATTGCGCGAGACGTATTCGCGATTGGGCTCATCGAAGCCGCGGATTTCCGCTTCTTCCTGCGCGTAAGCGCGCACCACGCGCACGCCGGCAAGATTTTCCTGTACTCGCGCCGTGAGGGTGGCAAGCGCCGCCTGGATTGATTCGTAGAGGTCGTGAATCGTTTTGCCGAAAAACCAGACGGCGACAGCTACTACGGGGGCAGGAAGCAGAACCCAAAGAGTGAGGGAAGGCGACAGCGCGACCATCACTGGGATGGCCATGATCATGGTGCTGAGGGTAACGGCGCTGTACATGATACCGGGGCCGAGGACCATGCGGACGGCGTTGAGGTCATTGGTGGCGCGAGACATAAGTTCGCCGGTACGATTGCGGACGTAAAATTCGGGTTCGAGGATCAGCAGGCGCTTGAGGAGATCGTTGCGAATGTCGAATTCAATATCGCGGGACACGCCGATGAGCGTCCACCTGGCGGAGAAAGAGAGAAGGCCTTTGATGGCGACGCAAAGAACAACGATCAAACAATAGATACCGAGAGTGTGGCGGCTGCTCGGCGCGTAGTAAGGAATAAAGCGGCTGAGCGTCGACGCGTTCATGCCCAGGACAACTGGAGTGCCCGCCTGCGCGGAGTGTTCAAACGGAACGGAATTCCCAGCGAGCGTGTCGGTCATAACACCAATCGCGAGGGGAAGAGCATTGCCGATAAAGCTCATCAGCACGACGGTGAGCAGGCCGAAAACAATGCCGCCGGTGTAGCGCCGCAGATACGGCATCAGGCCGCGCAAGGCTTTGCCGGGAGCAGATTCCCTCTTGCCCTTGGACGCTCGATTACCGGTTGCTGGCGGGGCGGCGCTCATCGCAGCGTCGACCTCGGATCTTGCATCGATGGAGACTCGAGCAGGAAGTGTTCGTACGTGCGATCCAGCGATTGGTAGCGCTTTGTCGCCGGATTCCAGCGCACACCGATCGGCAGCACGTGCGAGTCCGTCGTGCCTTTCAGAGGTGTGAAATAGAGTTGCAGGCCCTTCTCATCGTTTTGCTCATATTGCAGCCGCCAGCCGGTCACCTGCACCAAGGGCGTCAAACCCAGAAAGCCCTTTTGGTTTTTCAGATGTTCATCGCAGCGCAGGACTTCCGCCCATTTCCCGTCGGTATTTTCCGCCACGACGACTCGCGTCACGATCGTTCCCGGCAGATTGTTGGTTGGCGTCTTTGGTACGACGTTCGCCACAAGAAATTCCTGTTTCCCGTTCTTCGCCAGGTCTCCAAACGCCAGCACCTGCGATTCGCTCCCCAAGAGCGCCTTTGCCGCCAACTGAATTTCTTCGGGCACGGCAGGTTCCGCGGGCTTGGTTTCCGCTTGCGGCGAAGCCTTGGGCGCATCCGTGCCGCATCCGGCCAGAAAAATGGCCAAGGACAGGACACTTAGTGAGAATTTCAGCGGGATTCTCCACCTATGGGGCGCGCCAACACCCGAGCCCTCCTCTAGGAAGGACGGAGCGCTGCCCGCCTCGTTAGCACACGAACAGTAGCTTTGTGAAGTTTTGTCCATTAAAGATTTGACGCCCCAAGCGTGATTTTCACCACTCACCCCGGCTTCCCATTTTTCTCCGGCGTGCAGAGCACTTCCACACCTGCGGCACATCCGGACCAGTTCCATCAAATGCCTGCTACAGCAATTCTAGCTGTTGCCTGCTCTTCGTGGAAGGACTCCGCGAATCGGACTTGCCCTAAATTTGAATGCGCTACCGCTGCGCCAGAATCGCATCCAGTCGCGCTTCAAAGTTTTCCTCTCCCTCAGACCAAAGCTCGCTGCGTTCTACCGGCAACGCCCGCTCGATCGCTTCCACCCAGTGGAATAGTTGTTGGATGTTCTCCCGGGTCTTGGCGTGATATTCCCTTAGGTTGCCGCTCGTGGCCATCCACTGCCGAAACTTATGCTCAAGCGGATGATCCGAGGAGTTAAACGGATTCGAGGCCGCTCCCGGCGCCAGCAGTCCTCCATGCCCCGTGAAAAAGTGCTCGAAGCCCAAGTCGGCCATGAAGTGTCCGGCCGTGGCCGCAAGTCCGTCGTCATACTCCTGCCCATGGCACGCCAGCACGAGCGGCTCCGGTTTGTGCTGCCACTTCATGCTCTCGATATCGAACCCCCACAAGTCCCATTTTGCGTTCGCGATATACGCCGTGTCCGCGTTCACGTGCTGGACCGCCAGCGCTGCAACTTCCGCAGGTCCTGTCTTCAAGGGACGCAAATCCCACTCCGCTACAGGTATCTCCGTTGCGTCCACGGCCTGCACGATCAGTTCGCTAAAGGTATTCTGCGTGGCCGAAAGCGGTGCGGTCGTCAGGAACCGCGCGAATTCGGCAAGCATCGTCTCCAGGGAAAAATCGCGCGTCCACACGCGCAGGTAAGCGTGGTTGGCCATGGTGGTTGAAACCTTTGGGATTATACCGGGCCAGCGTGGAACTAGCGAATCGGCAGCCGAATCGCGCTGAGAAAGATTGTCGTGAAACAGGTACGCTTGGCTGCAGGGACCTTGGTCAGCTACTCGTGTTGGCGCTTTTTGCGAGCCCGGGAGGCTCCGTCGGCGGCGCAAAACTCTGCCCCATCTCCCTCAGCCGTTCGCGCAGGGATTCTCCCACGCCTGCGAATACTTGGGCGCAGGCTTCGCGAAGTTTTTCTTCCGCAGTCGCGGCGATTCCCGAAATCATATCCCGCGACTGGTGGTCCAGCGACGCCACCGTCGCCAGCATCCACTGGTTTGAAACATTTTCCAGCCGGCTCTTGTACTGCTCCGCGGCTTGTTCGCCCATCTGGCCGTAGATGCTTTGCATTTCCTGCTGATGAGCAACCGTCATCGCTTTCCACGAATCCAGCAGAGGCGCAAACCCTTCAGACACTTTCTTCTGGGCTTCGGCCACACCCGCTTCGAGCGCTCCGCCCATGGAGGACTGGAAGCGCCGCAGGAAAGCCTCTTGTTCGGCCGTCGTCTTCTGCGCCAGCTCCATACGCGCCGCGTCCAGTTGCTGCCGCGCCCCATCCGTGGAGCGCTGCGTCTCTTCGTTGAATCCCCCCAGCTCTTGCCGGCCCGTGCGCTGAATCTCATCCGTGAACGCCGCCGCAGTCGTGTCCGCGGCTTCCGCGAAGAGCACTCGCGCGCGCTCGAACGAATCCCGCACCACCTCTTCCATCTGCGTCTGCGCGTGTCCCACGAAGTTGCGGCTCGCATGATCCAGCTCGCTCGCGAAGACGCTGGAGATCTCTCCTGCCTTTTCCCGCAACTGGTTTCCGGCGTCCTCGATGGTCCTTTCCGTCAGATTCTGAATCTGCGTCTGCGCCTTCTTTTCATACCATTCCGCTGATTTGAGAAGCTCTTCGACCATCTGGTGCTTCAAATCGCCGGCTTTTCCTTCGAGTTCCGTCAGGTTGCGCCAGGTGATCGATTGCGAAGATTCCTGCAGGATTTGCTCGACGCCGCCCAGATTCTCCCGGAAGCGCGCCAGTGATTCCGCGAAGGCTTCGTCCGCGGAGTTGCGGATGCGGTCCTGCTGGAGCGTCAGCGCCGCATCCATCAGCGACCGCCCCCCTGCCAGCTGGTGAACCGCTTCTTCGGCGCGCGTGACGTGCGGCTGCACCGTCTCCGCGATTTGCCGGTCAAACTGCGCCACTGCCTGGCGGCTCGCCTCTTCGAATGTCGCCCAAATTTTCGCGTTGATCTCCTCGAGGTTCGCTTCGGACCGGCGCTGCATTTCTTCGCGGTGCGGGCTCATTGCATTTTCGATTTGCGCTTGGAATCCGGTCAGCGCCTGCTGCTGCGCGTTCTCGAGCTGGGACGAATGTTGATCGAGCCGCTGGCTGGTCTCCCCGGCACGCGCCAGCGCCGATTCCAGCCGTTGCGTTTGCTCCTGCAGCGCATCCCGCAACGCGGCCATTCGCTGCTCTGCTTCTGTTGCCGCACTCGTCGCCGATTCGCGCGCTGCCGTGGCGTGACGCGTCATCTCATCCTGCAACTGAGTCATTAATCCGCGCGCGTGCTCGTTCAATCCGCCGGCCGCGCGATCCTGGGCCTCCGCGAGCGTACTTTCGATCGCTGCCCTCCAGCGCGCTTGTGCTGCTTCCAATTCACTCGCGAGCTGCCCGTGCGAGGACGATTGCGCGGACGAGAGCGCCGCTGTCACCTGTTGCTGAATCTCATTGGCCGCCACGCTCAGCGCCTCGCGTTGCGCAGCTGCCCCTTCTTCCCGTTGCATCGCCGCTTCCTCGAGTGCTCGCGCCGCCGACTCCGCGCCTGCAATACTCTGCGCTTCCGAGTGCTCGGACTGGGCCTTCAACCGGGCGGCAGTTTCCTCTGCCTCCCGGCACACTGCTCGCAGAATCTCCGCGCTGCGTTCCAGTTGCTGGGAGTGCTCGTTGCGCTGGGCTGCGCCTTCCTGCGAGAGACTCGCCGTTAGGTCGCGCGTGAGTTGCTCAAGGTGCGGCGCCAGCCACCGCGGCAAATTCGTCCGCAGCGCCTCGGCTGCCGCTGCATGGGCGGTGCGTGAATGCTCATCGGCTTCCTGCTGAAACTGTTCAATCGCGTGCGCGGTTTCATTCGCGATTTCCGCGCGTCCTGCGGCAAACTTCTGCTCCCACTGTTCGAACGACAGCCGCCGCTCCGCCGACACCGCCCGCGAAGCCGCTTCCCGCGCCGCGGCCTGAATTTGCTGCTTCGCATCGGCCACCAGCCGCGCGACTTGACGCGCCAACTGTAACGAAGCATCCGTCGTGCTCGCCGGGGAAGGGAACACCCTCAAATTGTCTGCCCCAGCCGCCGGCGGAGGCTCCGCCTGGCCCAAGGGCGCCGCTGCATCCGTTTCAGTCACCGGTGGCGGCAATTGCGGCGTTTCCTGTGCTGCATCCAACTTCAACACGACCTGCGTCAACTCGGGGACGGCGGTCCAATCTTCCGGCGGAAACGCGATGCCCCAGACGTTGCCGGAAACTTCCAGCTCCAGCGCCACCTGAAAAAGCTGCCGCACCGTTCGAGGCCGTTGAATCCAAGCCACTCGTCCTCGCACCGTGCGGGGCGGCTGACCCGTTTCCGGGCGCGGGATCTCCATCGTCACCCACATGTTTTTCAGGACGTAATGTTTCGACTGGTAGCGGCAGCCATGGCAATTGATAATCAGCGAAGACGTTCGTTCCACGAACGGACGCCCCAGCGCGTCGACACCCGTCACGGCAAGAGGAACCGCCTGCACGATCCGCGTGCTGCGGCGCTTCCTTAATTCCGCGCTGGCGTTATTGGCGTTTTCAGACACCATTTCCATTGTCTCATCGGCGAAATTGCCGCCTGGATCGTTCATACAGACCGCCGCCATCCCTCAGTATTTTAATATTTCGCGCAGACGATTGGGATCGCTGCATCTACTTCATTGCGTCACTTCGCGGAGTACCTTCCGAGGTCGGCCTGCGGTGCGTGCCCGTTAGGAACATCCATGCTTCTTTTGCAACCCAGATTGGCCCAACCAGCAAATAGATCGGTCCCTGGAAAAACGCCGGGTGGTTTCCCTCGATGCCGTGGCCGAGAAATAGAAACACCCATCCGCCTAGAAAAAATCCCGCTCCCCAGGCCCATTTCATGAAAAGGAGGAGGATAAGCCCGGCAAAAATCATCGGGATACCGACGCCATGCAGGAATTTGTTCCAGCCGGATTCATGCTCGTGATCGTACTGCGTCATGTAGTGCCCCAGGCTCGGCATTCGCGCGCCTCCTGTCAGCCTTTTCGCGGCTGCCAAAGGTTTAGTGGGAGACAGCCACCGTGGAAACCAAACTGTATACCCAAATGGAAGGATTGGCTAGAGCGTCCTGGAAGTACTGAGAGTCATGCTGCTGTTCGCCTATTGCCCTCGCAAACCGAGCCATCCCCCGCGCAGCGAGGACCGCGGGTCTTCAGGGCCGCCCGCGCGAAAGAACCCTACAAATCCCGTCGCCCTTCCAGGGCTTTCAACATGGTTACTTCGTCGGCGTACTCCAGGTCCGCGCCCACCGGAATCCCGACGCCGATTCGCGTGACGCGCACACCCAGCGGCTTCAGCAGCTTGGAAAGGTAAACCGCCGTGGCCTCGCCTTCGGCCGTGGGATTCGTCGCGATGATGATCTCTTCGACGGCGCCGCCTTTTAGCCGCTCGATCAACGTCTTGATATGAAGTTGCTCCGGTCCGCGCCCGGATAGCGGCGAAAGAGACCCGCCCAGCACGTGGTACATCCCGCTGTACGTCCGTGTTTTTTCAATGGCCATGATGTTGTGCGCTTCTTCCACCACGCAAATGGTCTTCTTGCTCCGCGTCGGTCCCACACAGTACAGGCACGGATCCGAATCCGTGATGTTGTGGCAGACGGAGCAAGCGCGGATTTTTTCTTTGGCGTCGCGAATCGCTTCCGCCAGTGCCAGGGCATCCTCGGGCGCCGCTCGCAGCAGATGAAACGCCAGGCGCTGAGCGGTTTTCTGGCCAATTCCGGGGAGATGTTTCAGCTCATCGATGAGGCGTTCGACGGGAGCGGCAAAATCAGGCATGCAGCATGTGTAGCATAGCCGCGCGCATCAGCGCAAACGCGCTAGAGATCGCGATACATGATGTAGGCGTCGACGTAGCCGAGCGTCGGATGCAGGAAGGCTCCGGGGAGGTGGCCGACAATTGCAAAGCCGAAACTCTGCCACAGCCGTACGGCACGCTCGTTGGTGCTGATCACGAAATTGTATTGCATCGCGCGAAATCCGCGCTCCCGCGCTCGGTCCAGCGAATGCGCGCACATTGCCCGGGCCGTGCCGCGGCCCGTCGCTGAAACGGCTGTCATGTAGCCACAATTGGCGACGTGCGCCCCGCCGCCCTTCTGGTTCGCTTGCAGGCAATAGGTTCCGACGACTTCGCCGTTATCTTCCGCAACGAAAACCTCACGCTCGTCAGAGAGCCAGTACGCGAGCGCGCTCGCCTTGGTCATGTCGCGGGGAAGGGTGTAGGTTTCGCGCGCCCGGATGATGGGCTCCATGATCGCCCAGATTGCGTCGGCGTCTCCGTTGGCTGCAAGCCGGATCAGCATCCTCGTATCTTGCCACGTTTGCTCTTAACGCAGACGGGCCCCCGATCCGATCGGGGGGCCCGCGTTGCACATCCTTGATTAGACTCGCTTAGTTTTCGAGCTGCGTCTGGAAAACTTCGCCGGGAAGCACAAATCTCTCTTGCACCCGCGCAGACTCGATACGAGGCAGGTTGACAGGTCTGCGATCCTGAGGACCCGGCACGTTGATCGGGCTCCGTTCCTGTTTTTCAGGAAGAGAGGTAGTTTCATCCGCGCGCATCCGCTCGATCTTGATACCCAGCGAACGCTCCAGGTGGAACAATTCCGACCGCTGCTCTTTCACAAAAAGAGTTGAAGCCACGCCGTGTCCGCCGTTGCGTCCCGTTCGCCCAACGCGGTGGATGAAATTCTCCGCCACTTCAGGCAGATCGTAATTGATGACATGTGCGATGTCCTGCACATGGATCCCGCGCGAGGCCAGATCCGTCGCCACCAGCACCCGGAAGCGCCCCTGCTGGAATCCCGTCAGCGCCGAAGTGCGTTGCGATTGCGAGCGGTCGCCATGAATCATGGCGGCGGAGAAGCCTTTGCGATTCAAGCTCTCGGCAATCCGCTCGGTTCCGCGCTTGGTCCGCGCGAACACCAGGCACTTTCCCGTTTCCTTGGCCAGCAAGCGTTGCAACATTTCCTGCTTGCGGTCCGGAGCAACTTCAAACGCTTGTACGCGCACATTTTCCGATGGCTTCGAGGTCGAGCCAAACGAGAGACGCACGGCGTTGCGAAGATAATCCTTCACGATGCGGGCCATATCGCCTTCCATCGTCGCGGAGAAGCACATCGTCTGCCGTTCTTTCGGCAGGATCGATACGATTCTCTTTATCGCTGGAAGAAATCCCATGTCTAGCATGCGGTCGGCTTCATCGAGGATGAGAATACGGAGAGCGTTAAAATGAAACAGCCTGCGGTCGAGATAATCTTCCAATCGCCCCGGAGTCGCCACAACCAGCCGCGCTCCTTTGCGAATCGCCTGGAGCTGCGCACCTTCGGACAAGCCGCCGACGACTAGCGCCGCGGGCAACAGTTGCTTGCCGCGCAACGCGTTGTATTGCTCCACCACCTGCATCGCCAGTTCGCGCGTTGGCACCAGCACCAGCGCGGCGATTCCTGGCGTTTTATCCTTGAGGAGCTGCTCGATCACCGGGATCAGGAACGCCAGCGTCTTGCCGGTTCCCGTCTGAGCGGTCGCCAGCACGTCTTTGCCTTCCAGAGCTTGCGGGATTGCCGCAGCCTGTACCGGCGTCGGCGTGGTAAATCGCGCCGCGGCCAATCTCTCCTTCACATAAGGAGAAATCGGCATTTCGGAAAAGCGCGCTGAGGCGCATTCCGCCAGAGGCTCCGAAGAGCGCTCTGGTTTAACTTCAGAAACATTCAACATTCAGTGTTGCTTTCTTGCTGGCAGAAGCCGTCGCGGTTCGCACACGAGTTCTCGGGCGGGCCGGCGGCTTACTTTGCCAGTCTTGTTTTAGATTACGCGTAAAACGTACGGAGGAAACTGGAGGCGGGAGTCTCAGATCAAGCACTGCACCAGAGGGACCGCACAACACAACCGAGGTATTAAGCGCAGAGGAAGTATAACACACCTCGAATCCGGATGTGGGAATTTGATTGCTGGGACGGTTTGTATGCTTCTGTTTCGCGGTCCGAACCGTTTTCAAGCGGTGTACCTAAGTCATTCATTTAAAAGCGCTTATCTCGGATGGGTTTACTGCCAGGGTCGTCCAGGAAACAAATTGCAAGATTCTTACCCACCCCCGTTCTAACATCAGAACAAAGGATCACGCACCCCAAGGAAACCCCATGCCCCTTGCTGAGCTGGTTTTTGTGCTGTTCGCAATTCTGGCGATCGCCACTCCCTTTATCACCCTCGTTCTGCTCGCAAAGTATAAAAAGCTACGCGAGAATTTGGACCAGCTCGCCGAAGAAAATTCCAAGCAACACACTTCCTTCCAGCGCGAAGTTGCCGATCTCAAGCGCCAACTCACCGCCGCAGTCCATCCCGCTGCGCCAGTTGCTGGTGAACCGGCGCAGCGACCGGCCGCTCCCGCCACGCCTGCAGTGAGGGAGACACCCGTTCCAGCACCACGCGTCGACTTGCCGTCGCCAGGTAAACTGCCCGCGCCCATATCGTCGTTTCCCATTCCTGAGAAGAAGCCTGAGCCGCCGCAGCCGCAAAAGCCGCATGAACCTGCTCCTGTTACGCCAGCTCACGTGCCAATCGCTCCAGCGAGCACGCCTGTGCAAAAGCTGCCCGCGCCACCCGCACCTGTTGAACCCAAACCCGTCTTGCCTGCGGCAGCGAAAACTCCAGTCGAAGTAAAACCATCTGCCCCGGTTGCTCCACCACAAACCATTCCGTCGTCTGTCCCTTCGACTCCGGCGCCCGGTCCGCGCATTCCGGCGCCCACGCCGCGCGCACCGGCAGAGATTCCTCGTGCCGCCGCGCGAGTCTCCGCGCCACCGCCCGTCTCAGCTTATCGCGTGCCTTCATCGAAGCCGACTCTCCAACAACGCATGAAGTCCGTCTCCGCGATCGAAGAAACCCTCGGCACAAACTGGCTCAACAAACTTGGCATCATTATTCTCGTCGTGGGTGTCGCCCTATTCGGCATCTACGAACTCGGCGCTCTTGGCCCGCTCGGCAAAGTCGGCATTTCTTACCTCGCCT
>WNFR01000145.1_pt1 | contig 85394 bp, 53 predicted proteins | sample 5400221 | NCBI WGS metagenome assembly WNFR01 (sample SAMN13153357, study PRJNA577476) | soil metagenome | isolation source: 40 cm soil under Madrone tree | place: USA:California | collected 2016-06-14
ACTGTTCGAGTTACTTTAGGACGGCGTGGCGATCAGCGCTCTGCGACGGTCTATGATGACCAGGACGCGATCGATCTACCACGCCGAGCTTGTTGACACTGGAGTTCACTATCAAACACTTACTGAACATACAAGGCGCAAAGGACCGCAAAGCGCGCGGAGCTTATTAAGCAATTGACGGTTTTGTAGTTTTTCCAGTGAAGTTGGCAAGGTTGGTCAAGTTATTCGCAAGATGTCCGGCTGATTTCATTCGTTAATTGTGGACGCCTGTGGGTGATGTGCCTTTTTTCCATCTACTGGTACTGCCAGCAAACGCGATGTTATAATTCACAACGTCGCGACGATTCAACGACATCAAAGGAAGCAACAGGATGGTAGCAAAACGAACCGGCACGAGCGCGCTGTCAACCGCGCTCCTCACCTTGCTCTTTGTGATAGCCCCTACGGCACTAGCACAGACTGAGCAAGTGCCTCCGATCGATATCACTCACTATAAGATCAACGCGGAGTTATTGCCCGACTCTCACACGCTCAAAGCCCAGGCGATCGTAAAGTTCAAAACCATCAAGCAGACACAGTCCGCGGTTTTGGAGATGAACGGCTCGCTTGTGATTTCAGCCGTCAAGGGACCCGACGGAAAGACCGCCCTTCAGTTTATTCAGGACCGAGTCAACGAACTGAACGTCAAAGTCAATCTGGGCCAACTCTATCCGGCGGGTGCCGAGATAACATTGACCTTCGATTACGCCGGTCCCCTGGCGACACCCGAAGGCGGGCCTATTGCGGATACGAGGCTTGCGTATGTAGGGCCGGAAGGCTCGTACCTGTTTTACGCCGCCAGGTGGTTTCCATTTCACGGATACGCCGCCGACCGCGCTACTTCTGAGATCAGCATGACGGTGCCTGGCAACTGGACGGTTGCGGGACACAGCGCGAATCCGGTAACCCCGGTTACTAACAAGGACGGCCGTAAGAGCTTCACTTTCGTCGAGACCCAACCGGTTCTGCCCGGTTCATTTGCGGCCGGACAGTTCATCACCCGGACGATAAACTCGGGAGGAATGCAACTGGATCTGGCGGTTCTTCCGGGCAGCGAGGGGCGGCTTCAGGAATTCGGCCAGGAGATCGCGCAAATACTGCAGTTCTACAATGACAAGTTCGGCCAGTATATGTTCGGGTCGCGATTTGTGATTGCGGAGATCGACGACGAAACCCTGGGATATTACAGCGGGTCGGGTATTGGATTTATCGCGCATAAGACGCTGGTGTCCGACAAGCCGCTGCCGGTAGATGAGCTGGCGCGCGAGGTTGCATATCAGTGGTGGGGCCAGGCAGTCGGACTGAAGACCTTCGATGACGCCTGGTTGTCACAAGGGCTCGCGGAGTATTCGTCGGTGCTTTACAGGGAGTCACGCGAGAGCGCGGCGGAATTTCACGAGACGCTATCCGAAATAATCGAGCTCGCGCTGGCTTTTGAACAAGACGCTTCGATAGCTCGAGCGCCGGCGCAGCTCAACGATCAGTCGCCGGCTTATCGATCAGTTGTGTTTTACAAGGGCGCTTACGTGTATCACATGCTCCGGACGACGATCGGCGACGACAAGTTCTTTAACCTGCTCAAGTCGTACTATTCGACAAACAAAGGTCAGAACGCCGGCATCGACGACTTCGAGAGTCTGGCTGACAAGGGTTCCGGGCAGAAGCTGCGGGGCTTTTTTGGGATGTGGATCGACTCGACCGGCGTGCCGGAATTCAAGGTCGAGTACTCGATCATCCGCACCAAAGAAGGGAAGTTCAAGGTTCGGGGAACCGTTCGTCAGAACATGGATTCGTTCCGCGGGCCGGTAGGCGTTGCGCTGGAAGCGGAAGGCGGCCGCGAATCAAAGACCACTCTCGATATGCGAGGAACTTCGGTCGACTTCGATCTCACGAGCGACGGCAAGCCGCTGGAAGTGGTGGTGGATCCTGAGAACCGTTATCTCCGCATCAGCGATGCGCTGAGAGTCTCAGTGGTCGTGCGACGCGGAATACAGAACTTCCAGCGCGAGGAATATGCCGAAGCGGAAGAGCAGTTCCGGTCGGCTCTGAAGTTGAATCCGCGTTCGTCGTGGGCCTGGTACAACGTCGGATTGCTTTACATAGAGCAGCGTAATTGGCAGAAAGCTCGCGACGCTTTCACGGAAACACTGGCCGGCGATCTCGAGCCTTCGTGGCTCGAAGTGTGGTCTTACATCAAGCGCGGCAACGCCTGGGACGCCGAAGAGAATCGCGATCGCGCGGTAGCCGAATACAATAAGGCTAAAGAGAGTGGCAGTAACTACAACGGCGCTCAGCAGGCGGTCGAGAAGTATCTGGGACAGCCGTACAAGAAAGAGCGCTCGGCTCAGCCGACCAACTAGCGCGCGTTTGAGCAGGCACTCAGAGTACCGACTTCAGTCGGGCGGTGCCTGTGGAGTTCAACGCCTCGGTTTTGTGAGGCACGACCCGACTGAAGTCGGTATTCTGAACGCCTGCTGCGGATGTCTAACTACAAACAAAGGAAAGGAACCGCCCCCCAATGTCAGCAGCAAGTACAATTCGTCCAACGAGTGGTGAGTATCCGCCTTACACCATCAACTACATTTCCCTGGTGCCTGATGGCGACATAGTCGCTACGCTGGGCAAACAACTCGACGATACGCTCGCTTTGATCCGAAGCATTTCGGAATCTCGTGGTGACTTTCGCTACGAAGAAGGCAAGTGGAACATCAAGGAAGTCATCGGTCACCTCATTGACTGCGAGCGCATTTTTGCATATCGAGCATTGCGCTTTGCTCGCGGTGACGAAACTCCGCTCTCAGGTTTCGAGCAGGACGACTACGTTCGCAACGGCGGCTTCGGCAAGCGCACCCTGAGCGATCTGGCTAACGAGTATGAGCACGTACGCCAATCGACGATCGTTCTGTTTTCGAACCTCGATGACGAAGCGTGGGTACGGATTGGATCGTCCAACAACAACCCGGCTTCAGTTCGAGCGCTGGCCTTCATGGTAGCGGGGCACGAACGCCATCACATCGAGATATTGCGATCGCGATATCTGTGATTAAGTTGAATTGGTTAGGGTTGACGCCTTGAATGTGATCGGGTTGAAGTTGACCGGTCTGGAACAGGGTTGCTACTATTCAGCTCCGTCTTTGATATCTTGTAGGCGATTGAAACCCATCAAAGACTTTGAATTCCGAGTGGGGCCATAGCTCAGCTGGGAGAGCGCATGACTGGCAGTCATGAGGTCAGGGGTTCGATCCCCCTTGGCTCCACCAATACATTCAGTAACTTAAGGCCACCGTGTCCGGTGGCTTTCAGTGTTTTTGGATGATTTGACAGCATAGTGACAGCAACCGAGTTTCAAAGAAGTCCCAATCCGGTGCAGTGTCCCAACATTGGAACTTCTTAACCGTGCTTCTTTTTCTCGCCAGCAATTACTTCTGTCACTCCGTAAAACCCTAGAACCACTCCTTCCTCGACGAAGAGTTGCGCCTAATGATGTAAGCGGGAATTACAGATCACATTTGGAACTTGTCCGAACTTTTCGCGGCTCAATCAGGATTGTGTACCTATTAGCATGATTGTATACCCCTAAAGCCCTTTGCCGGTTGTGTTTTATGATACACTGCGACGCGGCAAACAAATAGTAAGTCGCCGTAAAGAGCGACCGACAGGAAACCGAGTTGAGTTGTCCACTTCGCTTAGGCTTTGTATCTAAGCAAAAGAATCAGCGCGGCGAATATCAACAGCGTCTCTGCGCCAAGATCGTTAGGCTTAGAGTCTTCCGGTACGGTCGCTCTATTGCCTCCGCCGTTTTCGCCGGGTTCGCAGATACAGCCGGGTGCGGCGCATCCACACCAATCGCCTTGCAGTGTATGCCCTGCAAACACGGGCAAGGACAAAGCAAGCATGAGTATTGAAGTTGCCAATAGCCTTTTCATACGGTCCTCCTTGAAGCGGTATACCGGTGCATTCTATCAACGAGTGCTTCTCGGTGTGTCCAGCTTCAGGGAGTTAGGCAACCGGCTAATTCATCAGGCGCAGATAGGACATGCTTTTCGTCGTGTCAGTGTCGTTGAAGAGGCGGCGACGCTTCTCTCTTCCCTACCGCTAAAGGAATATCAAAGTGCGGGGCAGTATTACCTTGCTTGGTGTGCTCGTCGAGGCAGTAACAATGACCTCACCGGCTCTGAGGCATTACTTGAGAACGTGGCGCGCAGCGCTACCACGCAATTCAAGGCTGGCGCAATTCTCTCATTAGGTGCGGTGTCGGGTCTTAAGGGAGATTCCGAATCACAGCTTCACTATTATCTTGAATCAATAAAAGCGGCGCGAGCTAGCGACGTGTCTACAATCGTTGAAGCGCACCAGGGGATCGCGATTCTGAAGGCACGAGAGCGCTCTCACAAGTCCGCGCTGAAAGACCTTGAACAATTGCTTCCACTTGCCAGATATTCGGATCAACTTGTCTATCATGATTTTCTGAATTCATACGCTGTTGAGCTTACGACAGCGGGCCGAATCAACGAAGCCTGCAACATCACTAAGGTTCTACTGGCGTCGCCCTTTGTATCTGCTTATCCCGAGTGGCATCAAACGCTGGCCGAGGTCAGAACAAAGCACAAACAGCGTTCTAGCATCGCCATTTCGCGACCGCAGATTGAACCTGAGTCCGAAGATCAAACAAGAGTTCCAAATAATCCGATCAACAGCGCGAGGATTCGTGCAGTCATCGATTTCATGGCGGCAAATCTCCATCGAAAAATCGCTCTGCCGGAGTTAGCTAAGATCGTGAATCTTTCCTCCAGGCATTTTTGCAACGTGTTCAAGGCTGAAACTGGTGTTCCACCGGGCCAGTATTTGATAGGTTTGAGAATGGAGAGGGCTGGTCAGCTTTTAACAACCACCTTCCTGAGCATCAAACAGATAATGGCTGAGGTAGGCTACTACAATAAGAGCAACTTTGGACGCTCTTTCAAGAGTCACTTCGAGGTCACACCATCCGAATACAGGGCGCTGGCCTATAGCGGCGGGTTGACGACGCAGCGCGTGGATATCACAGAGCGAAAAACCGAGTAGCCTTGCAAACCGAATTACAGTTATTAGCGGAAGACTACTTGGTCGCAAGAATTTGGTCGAGCAAGTCAATTGCTGCTTTCTGCGTTTGCGGTAGAACGTGAGTGTAGATGTCTGCCGTTATGCTGATCTTGGTGTGACCGAGTATCTGAGAGACAGCCTTTAACTCGACTCCCTGAGCCAACAGAAGCGACGCGCAAAAGTGTCGGAGGTCGTGAACTCGGAAGTGCGGCAGTTTCGCCTTATCAAGAATGCTGTCGAGCCTTCTTTTGACGTTGCGCGGATCAATGGGAGTTCCGAACGAAGTAGTAAAGACGAGCCCGCCTTCCTTCCATTCCGAGCCTGCCGCCATCTTCTGCTCAAGTTGCCGGGTGCGATGCTCTCGCAGTTTGGCGACAAGCGAATCCGGCAGACTGAGAACTCGGCGGGAACTCTTGGTTTTCGGCTCATCGAATACAAGCTTCTTATCGATGCGTTGTAGTTGCTGACACACTCGCAAGGTGCGCTTCTCAAAGTCTACGTCTTGCCACCGCAATCCTTGCGCCTCACCGCGCCTCAGCCCGAGCGATAGAGCGACGGTAAAGAGCGCTTCAAGCCTGTCGCCCTTGAGCACCTCAAGAAATGCCTGCGCTTGCTTTTGGTCGATAGGCTGAACCTCGAACCGCACAGCGCGAGGGGCATCGACCAGCGCCGCTACATTGCGCTGTACCAGACCCCACTTCAAAGCTTGATTGAGGGCCATTCGTAAAAGCGTTCGATGATAACTGATCGTTCTTGCGGACAACTGTTTCTTAACATCCGACTCATTCAGCTTGTCGTTCATATAGCGCTGAATGTGTTGGGGTGCGAGTTTCGTAAGCTGAAAGTGGCCGAGCGCCGGTGCAATGTGAACCTTGATTTGTTGATCGTAGCTAGCGAATGTGCCGCGCCTGACCCTCGGCTTGACAGAGTCGTTTAGCCAACGGTCTAGGAACTCTTTTAACGTCTGCCGCTCAGTGACAACCGGGATGCCTTGCTGAACATTGCGCAGACCTTCGGTGAGCTTATCGCTCACATCTTTGCGCGTCTCGCCGTAATACCATTTTCGCTTTGACTTCCCGTCTTGATAGCCAAGCCACACAGCCGCCACCCATCGCCCATCCTTGCGCTTGTAGATCGAGCCTTCATTCTGTCCGCGCTTGTGATGCTTGCGCTCCTTTGTTTGTGTGCCGCTGTCACCCTCGTTCTGCCCGTTTCGTTTATTGATCTGCTCAGCCATCTGATCACCTCCAACGCTTCTAGTCCAAACTATACGGCATACAGAATAGTTATGTCAACAAGAAAGTGTTCCGCTTGACGAATAGTTGAAGTGCGAGTATAAAAGCGAGGATGAAGCTACTCACTACAGCCGATGTAGCCGAGAAGTTAGGAGTCAGTCAGAGGCGAGTTCTCGCTCTAATCAAGGATGGTCGGTTGCCAGCACAGAGGTTGGGACGCGACTATCTAATAGACGAGTCGAATCTGAAGCTTGTTAAGAATCGAAAACCGGGTAGACCAGTCACGTCTAAAGTCCGTGCGGGTGCCAAGCAAACACCAAAGGCTCGGAAACTCTAACAAGCTAGCTGGCCATGTTCTATCGTCAGATAGCAGGATCTGGCCCAAAGTGTGAACTTCCTGTGCCCGTGGAGCTTCCTCGCGTCACACACTACCGATACCCAGGACAATATCCCTAACGCGAGTTGCGCATGTTAGAATGACTGCCGCTTCAGAGGAACCATGGCCCTAAAGAAATCTGAACTCTACTCTTCTCTCTGGTCTAGCTGCGATGAGCTTCGCGGAGGGATGGATGCAAGTCAGTACAAGGACTATGTCCTAGTCCTTTTGTTCATCAAGTATGTCAGCGATAAATACGCCGGTGTGCCCTTCGCGCCGATTACGATTCCCGAAGGCGCAAGCTTCAGGGATATGGTCGCGCTCAAGGGCAAGCCTGACATCGGCGATCAGATCAATAAGAAGATCATTGCTCCGCTCGCGAATGCGAACAAACTGTCCGACATGCCGGACTTCAATGACCCCACCAAACTAGGCAGTGGCAAGGAGATGGTTGACCGGCTCAGCAATCTCATTGCCATCTTTGAAAACAAAGCGCTTGATTTCTCGAAGAACCGAGCCGAAGGCGATGATATTCTTGGCGATGCCTATGAATATCTAATGCGTCACTTCGCCACCGAGAGCGGAAAGAGCAAGGGCCAGTTCTATACTCCCGCTGAGGTCAGCCGAGTGATCGCTCAGATCATAGGCATCCGCGATGCGAACACCACAAACGAAACAACGGTTTATGATCCGACCTGCGGGTCGGGCTCGCTGCTTTTGAAAGTTGGTGATGAGGCAAGAGCGAAAGTCACATTGTATGGCCAGGAAAAGGACGCCGCCACTTCCGGCCTCGCCCGGATGAATATGATCCTCCACGACAATCCGACCGCCTTGATCGTGCAGGGTAATACTCTGACAATTCCAAAATTCAAAGACGGCGACACACTGAAGACCTTCGACTACGTCGTTGCTAATCCACCTTTCAGCGACAAGCGTTGGAGCAACGGCATTGATCCGCTAAACGATCCATACGAGCGGTTCAAGCACTTCGGCACTCCGCCCACCAGGCAAGGCGATTACGCTTACCTTCTGCACATCGTGCGCTCACTTAGGAGTCGGGGTAAAGGCGCTTGTATTCTGCCGCACGGCGTCTTGTTTCGTGGGAATGCAGAAGCGGATATTCGACGCAATCTGATCCGCAAGGGCTACATCAAGGGCATCGTCGGGCTGCCTCCCAATCTCTTTTACGGAACTGGCATACCAGCCTGCATTATCGTCATCGACAAGGAAGGAGCACAGGCCCGACGTGGCATCTTTATGATCGATTCCAGCCGCGGCTACCTGAAGGACGGCAACAAGAATCGTCTCCGGGCGAGAGACATTCACAAGATCGTGGATGTCTTCAACAAACAAGTTGAGATTCCAAAATTCTCACGCATCGTTTCGTTCGAGGAGATCGAGCGCAATGAGTTCAACCTCAACATCCCGCGCTACATTGACAGCCAACAAATCGACGATATTCAGGACATCGAAGGCCACTTGCGCGGCGGCATTCCTTCAACTGATGTGGATGCGCTCCAGCGTTATTGGGACGTTTGCCCGCGACTGCGTCAGGCGCTCTTCAAAGACAACCGCCACGACTACCTTGATCTTGCCGTAGACAAGCATGCCATAAAGTCCACTATCTACGCGCACCCGGAGTTTGTCGCGTTCATCGGCACTATGAACGCCCTTTTTGCCGACTGGCGCGAAAAGAGTGCGGCCGTGCTCATGGGCTTGCAGGCAGGTTTTCACCCAAAGCAGATGATCGCCGATCTCTCCGAAGACCTGCTCGGACACTACGGCGACAAACCCCTGATTGATGAGTATCACGTGTATCAGCACCTCATGGATTATTGGGCGGAGACAATGCAGGATGACTGCTATCTGATCGCTGACGATGGATGGAAGGCCGAAACCTATCGAATTATTCACACTAATAAGAAAGGGAATGAAGTTGACAAGGGCTGGGCATGCGACCTAATCCCCAAGCCTCTCGTGGTTAATCGCTACTTTGCCGCCGAGCAGGAAGCCATCCGCCAACAGGAAGCCGAGCTGGAAAGTCTCGCCGCCAAACTTACCGAGCTTGAAGAAGAACATGGCGGTGATGAAGGGGCACTAAGTTCTGTCAGCGGCAAAACGGACGCTCTTACTGCTTGGCAGGAAGCGTTGCTTGGTGTCTGGCAATCATCGGACGTTGTCACTTATGGCCAATACCTTAGCGAGGTAGAGGACCAGGAGACCGCTCGGCATCGTTTACTGGAACTGGAATCTGATCCACGCATTCACGCGCTGGCGAACGGCAGGGGCAAGGTTACTCAGGCCATCATCACTGCGCGCGTTAGAGATGCGAACGATGCCGACGAACGCGCTTTGCTCGAATCGCATAAGGCTACGACGACGGCGATCAAAGAAGCAAAAGATAGAGCCCGCACACTATTGGAATCCGCTACGACGAGCATTCAAGAGCGGCTTCAGACGGAGGCTGATGGTGAAGACCTCCGTGATCTTCGTGTGCTTAGTGAATATCTGAACCTCACAGAGCAAATCAGCAATCTCAAGAAAGCTGTGAAAGAAGCCGAGGAAGAACTCGACGCATTGGCATTCGCTAAATACCCTACGCTCACCGAGGGCGAAATCAAGACGCTGGTGGTGGATGACAAATGGATGCTCGCGCTCGATGCTCGAATCCACGGCGAGATGGATCGCATCAGCCAGGCTTTGACGCAGCGCGTGAGGGAACTTGCAGAGCGCTATGAAATTCCGCTGCCGCAGGAGGCACTCCGCGTGGCCGATTTGGAGCAGAAAGTGAACCACCATCTGGAAAGGATGGGATTCTCATGGAACTAGGGCCGGGCCACAAACGGACGGAGGTCGGTGTGATTCCAGATGATTGGGAGCTCACGAACTTGGCCTCGGTCTCGAGCGAACCAATGCAAAACGGAGTCTTCTATAAGCCTTCGCATAAGGGTGCCGGCGTGAAGCTCGTAAACGTTGGGGATTTATACGGGCGAATACCTATTGATACAGATTCACTGGAGTTGTTCGACGCCAACGAAAGTGAAATAGCGCGCTTCAGGGTTGAGGACGGCGATCTGTTGTTCACGCGCTCCTCTCTCGTTCCGTCAGGCATCGCCCATTGCAATATCTACAAATCCGATCGAATTGAATCTGTCGTTTTCGATAGCCACGTAATCCGCGTCCGACCTGATGACAGGAAAGTAATCCCGTCCTACTTATTTAGGTTTTGCCTCTCATCAGTGGCACGCACGTATTTAATATCCCACGCCAAGACGGCGACTATGACCACGATCGATCAAATTGTTCTGGGTCAGTGCCCAGTGTTCTTACCGACAAGCGCCGAACAAGAAGCCATTGCGGAAGCCTTGAGTAATACGGATGCCCTCATTGAATCTCTTGAGCAACTCATCGCCAAGAAACGCCAGATCAAACAAGGTGCAATGCGGGAATTGCTCACCGGCGAGCGGAGGTTGCAAGTATTTGCCAATGCGGCAATCGGGTACGAGGAGACTGAGGTCGGTGTGATTCCAGAGGATTGGAGGCTATGGGAATTGGCCGACCTTGGCAGTTGGAAAGGTGGCGCTACGCCGTCGATGCGAAACTCGATGTTTTGGGCTAACGGAACTATCCCGTGGGCGTCGTCAGGGGACATTAAGTCTGCCCTCATCCGCGACACGCCGATGAAGATAACTTCAGCTGCCATCAAATTGTCGAGCACCACCCTCCTTCCCCCGAACTCGATAATGATCGTAACGAGGAGCGGCATTCTGAGAAGGTATTTGCCCGTCGCGAAAAATACAGTACCGATAGCAATCAATCAGGACATCAAAGGGCTGATCACGAATGACAATGTTGTGACGGAGTTTGTACTACACCAGTTGATAAACAATGGGGGACGGATATTGGCCACCTGTCTGAAATCAGGCACTACTGTAGAGAGTGTTGACTTCTCTTGGCTGAAAGCTTTCAAAATCCCACTTCCGCCCACCAAAGATGAGCAAGCCGCCATTGCCGATGTCTTGAGCGATATGGACGCCGAAATCGCTACGCTCGAAGCCAAGCTCGCCAAAGCCCGCCAGCTCAAGGAGGGTATGATGCACAATTTGCTGACCGGAAGGATTCGAGTCGTATGAGTATCGGTCAACGCGAACGCGCCACACAGAATCGTGTCATCGCATTGTTTAGCGATGAACTCCAATATCGCTACCTCGGCGACTGGCGGGACCGCGACGGCAACAGCAACATCGAGGAAGGCTTCCTCACGTCCTACCTAACCCGAAGCGGCTACAGCCAGGCACAGATCAGCCGAGCGCTCTACGTTCTGCGGACTGAGTCCGACAATCACAGTCGTGGACTCTACGGTAACAACCAGGCGGTTTACAACCTGCTGCGTTACGGCGTGCCGGTAAAGATCGAAGCAGGTAAAGTCACCGAAACTGTTCACCTAATCAACTGGGCCGAGCCGGAAAAGAACGACTTCGCCATTACCGAAGAGGTTACGCTGCGAGGCAATCTCGAACGGCGGCCCGACCTCGTGTTGTATGTGAACGGCATCGCCGTCGGTCTATTGGAACTCAAAAACAGCCGCATCTCCATCGGCGACGGCATCCGCCAGAGTTGTTCCAATCAACGACCTGAGTTCAACGAATGGTTCTTCAGCACCGTGCAATTTATCTTTGCCGGTAATGATTCAGAGGGCTTGCAATACGGCACCACCGGCACAGAAGAAAAGTATTACCTCAGATGGAAGGAAGATGAGCAGGACGATAGCCGCTTCAAGCTGGACAAGTACCTGTTGAAGATGTGCAACAAACAGCGGCTGATTGAGTTGATGCATGACTTTGTTCTCTTCGACGGTGGAATGAAAAAGCTGCCGCGCGTTCATCAGTACTTCGGCATCAAGGCGGCACAGCAGCACGTTCGGGAGCGCAAGGGCGGCATCATCTGGCATACACAGGGCAGCGGTAAGAGCATAGTGATGGTGCTTCTGGCCAAATGGATTCTCGAGAACAACCCAAACGCCCGCGTCGCGATCATCACCGACCGCGACGAGTTGGACAAACAGATCGAACGCGTATTCAACGACGCAGGCGAAGACATCAAGCGCACCAGAAGCGGACGTGACCTGATGAACCAACTCGCGCAGCCCAAACCGCGCCTGCTCTGTTCGCTGGTCCATAAATTTGGAAAGAAGGATGTAGACAATTTCGAAGAGTTCATCAAGGAGCTTCAAGCGCAGCCGAGTCAAGCTGTGGGAGAGGTCTTTGTATTTGTGGACGAGTGCCATCGGACTCAGAGCGGCAAACTGCACCGCGTGATGAAGGCAATGATGCCCAACGCGGTTTTCATCGGCTTCACAGGTACGCCGCTGCTCAAGAAAGACAAGCAGACCAGCCTGGAAGTTTTCGGCGATTACATTCATACCTACAAATTCAGCGAGGCAGTAGACGACGAAGTCGTGCTCGATTTGGTCTATGAGGCGCGTGACATCGATCAACGCCTCGGCTCGGAGGAAAAGATAGACGCGTGGTTTGAAGCGAAGACAAAAGGCTTGAACGACTGGCAGAAAGACGAACTCAAGAAGCAATGGGGAACAATGCAGAAGGTTCTCAGTTCACGCTCGCGCATGGAGCGAGTTGTGAGCGACATTGTCTTTGACTTCAGTGTTAAGCCTCGTCTGAATAACGATCGTGGAAACGCAATTCTAGTGGCGTCGAGTATCTACGAAGCTTGCAAATATTTCGCGCTATTTCAGAAAACCGTTTTCAATGGGAAGTGTGCAGTTGTCACGTCCTACAATCCGCTGACGAGAGACATCACAACCGAAGACACTGGCGCGAATACCGAGACTGACAAGGAATTCATCTACAGCACGTACGCTGAACTGCTCAGGGACATCGCTGCCAATCCGGGAAAGACGAAGACTGAAACTTACGAAGACTGGGCCAAGGATCGGTTCAAGAAAGAGCCGGCCAATATGAAGCTGCTCATCGTAGTGGACAAGCTGCTGACTGGTTTCGACGCGCCACCGTGCACCTACCTCTACATCGACAAGAGCATGCAGGATCACGGGTTGTTCCAAGCGATTTGCCGAGTCAACCGGCTCGATGGTGAAGACAAGGACTTCGGCTACATCGTTGACTACAAGGATCTGTTCAAGAAGGTTGAGAACGCCATAGCTGTGTATACGTCGGAACTCGATCACAGCGCCGGTGGCGTGGACCCCGAAGTTCTGCTTAAAGATCGTTTGAAGAAGGGCCGCGAGCGACTAGATACGGCGCTCGAAACCGTTGCACTGCTATGCGAACCAGTCGAGCCGCCAAGAGGTGAGCTTGAGCATATCCACTACTTTTGCGGCAACACGGAAATACCCGAAGACCTGACAGAGCACGAACCTCAACGAGCGGCGCTCTATAAAGCGACCGCGACTCTCGTCCGGTCCTATGCGAACATCGCCGATGAATTGGAAGGCGCTGGCTATGATCAAGCCGACATCGAGCGAATCAAACGCGAGCTTGATCGCTACTTGAAACTCCGAGAGATCATCCGCAAAGCGAGCGGCGAAAGCCTTGACCTGAAGACATACGAAGCAGACATGCGACACCTTATCGACACTTACATCGAGGCCGACGAGCCGCGTAAGATTTCGCCCTTTGACAACATGTCTTTGATTGACCTGATAGTGAAAACAGGCATAGCCAATGCAATCGCTAGTTTGCCGGATGGACTCAAAGCTAAGAAAGAGGCTGTGGCTGAGACTATAGAGAACAATGTCCGAAGCAAGATTATCAAGGAGCACCTCAACGACCCGGCATACTACGAGAAAATGTCGGCGCTCCTGGATGAGATCATCGCAGCCCGCAAAGCGAAGGCAATTGAGTACGAAGAATATCTGCAACGGGTCGCAGAGCTTGCAAAGAGAGTTGAAGCAGGACAGGCCGAAGATACTCCAGAAGAATTGAACACGCCGGGACGCCGCGCCCTTTTTCACAACCTACGACCAGGGAGTCGGGGAAGTGGTGTATTTGAATCTCAGGATTCGTTCGGAGACGAGCAGGACGATTTACTTGAGCTGGCAATCAAGATCGATGAAACAGTAAAGCGCATAAGATCGGATGGATGGCGAGGAGTCCAAGCGCGCGAGCAAGTGATCAAGGGCGCACTGTATGACATCCTGCGAGATGAGGCCGAGGTAGAGCGCGTGTTCCTAATCATAAAGCAGCAGAGGGAATATTGATGGTGACTACGATCCAGCTAGGTGACATCGCAGCAGACATTATCAAGAAGGATATCAAGAATATTCATCTTAGCGTGTACCCTCCCTCCGGTCGTGTCAGGATTTCCGCTCCACTCAGGATGAAGCTCGACACGATTCGTCTCTTTGCAATTTCGAAGATCGGTTGGATTAGGCAGCAGCAAAAACAACTTCGCCTACAGGAACGTGAAACTCCACGCGAGTATCTCGACCGCGAGAGCCATTACCTGTGGGGTAAACGTTACCTGCTCAAAGTGAACGAAGGACGCCGCGCTGCCTCGGTGGAACTCAAACATAACAAGATGTTCTTATCGGTCCGGCTGGGCTCAACCGAGGCCAAGAAGCAAGATATCGTTGAAGCTTGGTATCGCGAACAACTGAAGACTGCCACTCCGTCACTGATCGCAAAATGGGAGCCGTTGATTGGTGTGAGGGTTGAACGCTTCTTCGTTCAACGGATGAAGACGAAATGGGGAAGCTGCAATCATCGCTTACGAAGCATTCGCATCAACAGTGAACTAGCCAAGAAGCCAATCGAATGTCTTGAGTACATTGTTGTGCATGAGATGGTCCACATCCTTGAACCGACTCACAACGATAGATTCATCAACTTGATGGATCAGTTCATGCTGCACTGGCGGTTTTGCCGTGCCGAGTTGAATCGATGGCCCGTGAGGCATGAGGATTGGGCATACTGATGGTTTCTCAAGCGCTCTTTGCGAGTTTCTCGCGAACGTGTAGTCGTGGATTAACATCTTGAGTCAGACAACAATGGAGATTTAATGCCTCTGGATTGGACGAACCTAATCGCAGGCGGAGTGACCGGTTTCATAGCAGGGTTCATTGCGAACGCACTTTACGCGCGTTATCACATCCACCGGGCAAAGGCCGAGCTAAGACGAAGGTTCGAGGGTATCGCGGGCGAATACGTTGCGTACCGTTTTCTCGATCGCACTGACTACCTCGACTACGACAATCCCATTGGACGCGTGAGGCTCAGCTATGAAAGAGAGAATATTTTGCTGCTGCATTATGAAGAGATTAACGAGCCGAATGTCTGGGAAGCTGTAATTTGGATGGAGACTCCGTTCTTCGGCTCAATGGCCTGGCGTTACGTGAAGCTTGCCGAGGAACAACCGACAACCGCACACCGATACGGTTTCAAACGCTGCGTTGTTTCGCAAGCGCCCGATAAGAACAGCAGGCTTCGAACCTACTTTTACCTGCTGGGAGAAGACGGTTACGGTAGAGAGGCATTTGAGAAGCAACAAAAAGACGATTAAGGCGTAAGTATTACCTTCCCCGAGTGCCGCTCTCTTCAGTGCCGGCAATCTCGGATCAAGTTCCCTCACTAGACCTGTGCACCTTTCTTTTTGGCCGTGCTCACGACATTTGTCTGCTGGCTTTGATCGGCCGCAACGTTAACTTGCCCGCCTTGGTTGTTCACAATCACCGAAGTGGTGTAACGGCGAAGATCGCGTAGCGCGCGCACGGAGCGAATGAAAACTCTGTCCCATCGTTCTGCTTCTTCGCGCGCTTTGGTGGGTTGCTTCTCAAGTTCGCGGCGCCAGCGAGCTAGAGTATTTGAACTGACCTCTAGTCGTCGGGCGACGAATCCTAGCGGCTTTCCAGATTTGAGTTCATTGACAGCAGCCCGCTTGAATTCAGACGTGAACAATCGAGACATTCCCATAAATCCTCCGGTCCCAGTCTAAACCGAGGCTTAACTGGTTGTCTCATTTTTGGGGTGCACTCCAAACAATCACGATCGCCATGGGCACTATCGTCCAAGATATGCCCTTAGTAGCAAGCTCTCGCAACTTTACGATCATATGCGGCATCCCCGAACTACAGGATTCTGGACATTACAGCTTAAGCAGTACGAATGGATGCAGCTGGCGGCTTGACAAGAAAAGAACACCAAAAAAGGACAATATCCGTAAACATTTTTGCCCGTTCGTCGCTACCATTTCGTGCTTAACTTACCCTGTCTGATTAACTGACGAGACGCTTCGTGAGAACCTGAAGGTCGTTCTCTCGCAAAACGGAGGAATGTTACAGTGTTGAACATGGTCAATCAAGTTTGTTTGCGTATAAGGCACCTCGTATTGCTGACAGCAATCGTGACAGCAGAGCCGATGATACGTAACGGTATTCGATGGACTCAGTGGGACGACCGCTCTGATATTCTGCACGAGATAACACGCCACAGTACGCGATGAACGGGTTTCTTGAAACTGGCAGTCATGAGGTCAGGGGTTCGATCCCCCTTGGCTCCACCAATTATCCAACCTTACGCTCCTTCATTGTGACAATCTTGTGACAAATTGCCTGAGAAGCTCCTCGCTTTTCAGGTTCCTTAATGTTTGATGTCTTCGACATAAAGCACAAGATTGCGCACGCGCACGAGCGGTTGACTGTTGTTCGAGAGGGAGGAGAACGCGCTGAGATCGAACAGAAAAGACGCGCTCTGTGGCGAAGGGTTATTTCTATCGAACCATTCTGTTATCCGTAGCGCGAGCGTCGCTATGAAAGCTGCCGTGTCCACGCCACCCATCGTCGTCTCTGACAAACTCTGCCAGTCCGGCGGTATCTGGAACTCCGTGGGCGGGACCATCAACACGGGCAACTCGATAGCCGGAGCGCTCGCCGCGCCCGACAGCGCATAGGCATAGCGGGTCTCGAGCTTGACCAGTTGCGCCTGTGACGGGCTGCCTTTGAAGAACGCTTCAAAGAGCGCGTTCAAATGTTCCGCCAATGTGCGTTTCTCAATCGCGCCTGTCGGCACTTTAGCGACATTGATCGCTTTCGATGTATCGAGCAGCGGCCTGAGCGGATTGCGGAATTGCACAACCGGCGTCCGATATACGAAAGGCTCGCGCGTCGGATTGTCTGTGCCCACCAGATTGAGGTTACGGATGATTCGCAGGTTGGCCCAGGCGTTCTGGTACCGGATGGCGTCAAGCTCCGATATATCGACCACCCGATTGGGCATTTCGAGCGCTTCGTCCCAGGTCAGATAAACAGCCTCCCCGATTGCGGGATCGATCTTCCGGTAAATCCATGCCTTGCGCGATGTGAGATCATCGGGAGGAGTATCACAACCGTCTTGCGCCATCAGGCGAGCTAGCGCGAGAGGGCTCTCTTCTCGCCGAAGCTTGCCGGTCGCGGTCAGCAGCGCACCATCTTCCGGGTCAACCTCTTCAGGTATGTATCCGTCGAACACGACAATCGGTGGATTGTTTATTCCCAGCGGCAGCACTTTCGGATAGACGACGGTTACGCGCAGAACGCGAACGAACTCCGAGGCTTCTGCCTTATCAATAAAATCTTCCAGGATCGAAAAAGGCAACTCCTGATTGAGCTCGTTTCCGCTCTTATTCGCACTGGCGTTAATCGGCGCAACCCATCTGCTCCACGCTTCATCCAGCCCGTTGGTCAACGTGGCAAAAGCATTCAGCGCGTTCTGAGCCTGCTTGAACGTCGGACTGGATGTCGGCGTGTTAAGCTCGACATCGAGCAGGTCTCGCTCGAACACCGCTTGCAGTTGGCCGAGCACATGGATGATCCGCGCCAGCATAACCACCAGATCAACAGGCTCAGCCGTAAGCGACTTTGCACTGCCGTCAATCGGTACATTAAACCGCACCACGGAGTCTATTCGATCCTGCGAAGCATGAACTTGCGAATAGATGAATCGGAAAGTCCATTCCTTGGCTTTTTCAAGCGTTGTTTCAGGAGTGTCACCGCTATCGTCCTGCAAGAAACCCTGATTCTGGAGCGCTGGCGGCGTCGGATAGGCGCGCAGCGGAATCGGAATATCAATATCGATGCTGGTCACTGGCGGCACTTCACCGCCAGCAAGCGCAATCGACGGCAAGCTGTCAATAAAGTTCAGCCAGGATGAAGCCTTGTACTCTTCTATACCGGGGACCTCGGTAATCTGATGCTCGATGTGCGTCGGCATGTATTCAAGCGTCAGGGGGAAACTCGCCTGCCGCCGAGTATCGCGCGCGCGGAAAGTGTAGGTGAGCAGGGAACTGCCGTTCTCAAGCGGAATCTTGAACGAGCTTGCGGTGTAGTCCTTTGCCTTGGTTGACTGATTCGGATCGACGGGATTGCCATAGAGCCTGGGCGCAATCTTATCTTCCACCGCCGGCGTTGGCGCAGTCACCGCCATTTCATACTGAACGATGGCGTCGATGCTATAGGCATTTTCCAACAGGATGAGTAATTGCTGGCGCAACTTCTCGCGTGCCGCCTCAAAATTCGCTTCGTTGGTTGTGGGGTCGAGCTTCGGTTTACAGAGAACATTCGTCACACCCTCGACGATAGACCGCGCCAGTTTGAACTTGGTGTCGAGCAGTTCTTGCAGGTCGCTCGCCGTCCCCTTGTCATCAACCAGAAAAGCGGGAATGGCATATTGCGGAGTGAGAAGCGGGTCGATCGCCGCGAGCGTTGATCAGCGATGTAGATAGCGGCGCGGGCGCGAAAAACATCGCCGGGTTATCGATCGTGTAGTAATAGGGCTGATTGTTTGACTTGCCAAAGCGCACTGACCAGAGCGTGTCGCGACGCTGTCCGCTGCCGAGGTCGTGACGCGATACGCCCGTGGCCAGCCGCAACTCGAAGGTGGTTTCGTTGAAAGCCTCCTGGAATTGCCGCGTGTACCAGTCGAGCGTGTAGCCCGGTGTCTGACCTTCCTGCTCCACTTTGACCAGTCGCGGCCCGATGGGGGTCGTCGCTACGCGAGAGGCGTCCTCATCTAAAAAACCTGCCAGAATAGTTGTGGTGACACGGCGCAATTGAAAAGATGCTTTGATCTCGGTGATGATTCCTACGCCGGATGGGTCAATGGCGCGGACGAGACGCACGGGTATTGGCAGGTCGGAGATTGGCGGCGGGTTGCCGTCGTTCGCCAATATCATATCAACGTAACGCCATGCCGCGAGCACATAAACCCTGACCGCGCTTGCTTCTGTGGGCGTGAGGGGTTGGGGTTCGTCGCCTGCAAGAGAAGTGAGCGTAGCCATCTCCGTGGCAGGGTTGCCATCACGGTCTGTCTGGACGAGCTGGTAATACAGATTGGCGAAGACCTGCCGGTCAGCCTTGGCGTTGCGCTCCCAAGCGGGCATCTCCTCCTCGCTGGTGGCGGGCGGTTGGTCTTTCGCGTACCGGCTCGGATCAAAGCTCCAATCAATATTCAGTTGCGGGCTTGCTTGCCCCCTGGCGAAGAAATGATCGAAGTGCGTTGATGGCCACTGGCCGAGACCGATCACGTCGTCGGTGAAGCCTATGCGTGAAGGCGGGTCGTTCAACGGATAGTTGTTACTGGGCGAATCGTCATCAAACGGCGACCACGCGTGATTGCCCATCATGTCGCGCCAGTCGAGCGAAAGCTGAACGAAACCGCCCACGCCGGCATAAGGATTCATCGTTCGATCCGGATAAGGTGATTCAGTCGTGCTCTGCGGAACGGGGTTGTTGCGCGCGGCCCGCGTTGCCGGAACCGTGAAGGTGTAGACCCAGGGCGATTCAGTCGAAGCCGGCGCAGGCGCAGCCTTCCTTATCTCGGTCACCTCTTGCTCGCTCTCGTCCTCAGCCGGAGTCGACGGCAGCGGCAGCGAATCGGCAATGGCGATGCAATCCGTGTTGGTGATCAGATCGTAGCCGAGCATATTGTATTGCTGCTCGAGATAAACGGCCGGCTGTGTTTGATCACTACCGGGATTCGTTCGCGTGACGACAATTCCGACATTGCCCGGCGGCAACGTCGATTGTTTGTTCAACAACAGATCGTCGAACGTGAGCGGCGAATCGGAAGTGTATAACCCCTCCACATCCCTGTTCGCCCAGGCCAGCGCCTCCAGGGTAGTGTCATAGTAGTGCGCTATCGCGGGCAATGTCAGGCCGGGTTTCGGCGAGCCTGACTTGGTCGTCAGGTCAGGAATGTGCAAGCCGGTTCCGGGCGTCAAATTGTTGAAATCGACGTTCGGATTATCGTCTTTTATCTTCTGCTCAGATGTGTTGAAGTAGGCGGCAATCTGCGCCAGCGTTTCGCCGCGCTTGACCTGATGAACAATATCGGTGACGTCGATCGGCACATCGGTTGACACCAGATGCAGTGCGTTGGCTTCGGCGATATCGATCACGCCCAGATGATAAGCGGCGGCGATGTCTGCGAGCGATTCGGCGAGCGACGGCGTGGAGGTCATCGTTACTCTCGCCGGGCGCGAAAGGGATTTGAGATAAACGACATCGCTTTCGTTATCGATCGGATCGTTGACGATCGCCGCGTTCATGAAATTCTTCAACAGCCCGCCGTCGCCGCCCATTACGCCGCCCAACGGATTGTAGACGATCAAGACCGAGATGTTGGCGATGTTGTCCTCGTTGAACAGGCTATTAGGCAAAGCGTTGCCGTCGGCTAGTTCATAGAAGAAATAATAACCGCCGGAGCGTACGATGCTGCCGGACCACAACTCGCTCAGAAACTGGTAAGGGTTGTTGAGCAGCCCGCGCGGCGGTTCGTCTTCGGCCAGCAGTTGTGTACGTGAAGTGCCGGTTGGTGGATTGGTCTCACTCGACAGATTGGCCTGCACAAGGAAGGTCGCATATTTCTGCTCGCCGTCGTATTGCAGTCCTTCGGCGCGATCAGAAGTCTGGTTCGGTTGATAGAGGATATATATCTGATTGATGATCGACACATCGCCGGGCCTGATGATACCCAGCAGTTGCTCGAGTTGATTGATGCCGACCTGGTCTGCGCCAACTAACTCGTATGTCGACGGCAAAACCGGCGCACCGGCTTCGTTCAAGACCACCCGTTTAACGGCAACATTGATAAGCGTCCCGAAGCCGTAGGCCAGCGCAGGGCGCGGAATCACCTGGCTGCCCTCGCGGTTGGAGGAGCCGATCTCAATTATGAGACGCGGGTCGAGCGCCACCGGGCGCGCAAGCTCGGATAGGAGAGCGACGGGAAAATTCCAGATGCGCGGGCGTGGCGTAGTTCCTTCGGGCAAATCATTATTCGGCAGCGGCAGCGTTGTCGCCGTTTGTAGAATCATGTCATTGCTGAAGGTGTATTGACGTGGACGATCCTCGACAAGATTCAACGGCGCGGGCGGCTCAATCGGAGCCTGCAGTCCTTTGTCGCGCGCAATTTTCACCAGGTTGTTGACCTGGGTTGCCGCCGCCTCGGGAAGATCAAAAGGCAGTTGCGATGAATCGTCCGGGTCAACCGGATTAGTGAAAGTAATCCAAGGCACATTCGCGCCATTGGCAAGCGTGATCAGCAGCGGATCAATTACGTCATAGCCCTCGAGTGACGGCAGCGTGAATTGCTGTCCGGTGAGACTCTGTAAACCGCAGGTCTCTTCTTCAGTGCATGGATGCTTCGGGTCCTTGAAGGTTATGCCCTGTACCGGCAGCCGCAAGCCGCTCAAAAGGTAGCGCGCCGCCATTCCGGATAGATGATCTACGCCATTCCTCTTCGTGATGTCGTTCCAAAGCTCGGTGTTGGTGAGCGCGCGCAGGTCAGGCAGTATCACGGTTGCCATTGCCGCGCGATCTAATAAATTATCGACCTCTGCGATGGACGGCGTCAGCGTTTGTATATCAATGCCGTAGTCCTGCATCAATCCGGCAATCGTATCCGGATTATCCGAGGCGGTTGGATGCTTCAGCCCGTTGAGCGTGATGACCGTCAATGGCTTCAACAAGTCGGCCATATCTTTGATCGCCATGCCAAAGTCGGCAGGCGTCAAATCAAATTCGAGCGCGGTCGCGCCGATAGAGCCGTTGTTGGGCACTGTCTTGATCGTCCCGTTAATCGTAAGCGGCCGGCCGGGAATCAGGACTTGCTCGACGTTAGCGTTGTCTGTAGCCATCGGCCCCGGCCCCAACCCGTTGCCGTTAGCGATAGCGCCCCATGTATCGCCGGATTGAATGCGATAAGGCACGCCACTGATAGTCAGCGGCAGACCCGGCGTGATCGAGTGGTCGCGGTTGGCCCATGCAATCTGCTCGTCTGTCAGAGCATTCTGGCCGTCGCCCATCGCGTTGAACTTTTCGCGGATCGTCGAGATCGAATCATTGGCTTCGAGTGTGTACAGATAATTCTCGAATGCATCAATGGCGCCTTGCACCAGATATTGTGCGGCCATCGCGAAGTAATCGACGAAGACGAAGGCCGCGAGAGAGTTTTCATCCACTTCTTCCTGTCGCAACAGTGCGCGCGTCGCCGCTTGCTGGTCGTTGCCGCGTTCCAATTCGTCGAGCATCTGTGCGATCAGGCGATTAATGCGCTTCTGCAGGTCTTCGAGGTAAGCGTCTGTCGCGACGGCCCAGTCGTTGAAATCTACATCGGCAATCGTCTCGCCTTTGTAAGTCGCGGTAAGCGTCAACTCGGCAGGCATAGGAAATGCAGTCGTAGCGACACCGTCCGAAGGATCGTCAAGGCTAACGGCTTGTGGCGGCAACTGGATGTCGATGTTGAAAAGCGCCGCGAGATTAGCGGCTATTTCTTCATAGGTCAGCGAGCGGCCATCTGAGTTTGTGGTCAGATACGCGAACGCCGCGTCCATCTGCGACAACAGTGTTGTCTGTTGCAATTCCTCTGCAGGCGTTCCATTCGCCGCGCGCCCGGAAAAGCTGGAGGCAATCCAAAGATAGGTGTCGCGCATGAGCCGCTCGAAGCTGCGATAAGTATCGTCGCCCTGCGTGCGCGGTTCATTAGAGATGAATAGATTAATCGAATAGACGGCTGCCTGGTCGGCCTTGTCGGCCGGAGGCTCGCCGGAAATGGATAGCTGCGGCATGAAGAATACATCGAGGGGCAGCGTGCCTGTCGCAGGCGTTTTCAGTGGCGCGAAGTTTGGCGCGATCGCGTACATCTGCACCGCTGCCATCAGCGACATGCGCGGCGCGGCCGGGAGACTCAGTTGGGTCGCGCCGCCGCAATACCACGGCGCGTCTTCCAGACGGTCACTGCCGATGATGAAAGTTTCCTTGATACGGGCCGAGAACGACAGGCTGATCGTGATCTTGAAAAGGCCACAGTTGATTGTGAACCTGAGGCTGACCCTCACGCCTGCTTCCATCGTCACGATGGATTTGCGGTAGGCTTCAAAGGTGCCCTTGATGTAGGCATAGACCGTAAGCTCGACTTCAGCCTTGATGATCCCGAAATCAACGACGCCGACGATCTTGCCGATGATGCCGAGCGTGCCTGACAGCTTATAGTAGTACGCCGTCTCGACGTTGGCATTGCCGCTTGTCGCCGCCGCCAGCGCGCGGGTATCAGGGCCAAACAGGAATCGGCTGCCGTCGCGACCTTCCATCAACAGGTCGGAGTCGTCGTATGCCCGCCAGGTGGCGACGACTCCTTCAACGACCCCGAAGATCGTGACTGCGATTTCAGCTTTGAGGATGGCAATCGAAACGGACTTACCGAGGCCGACCTGCAGCCCGAGGCCAAATTCGATAACCGGGGTGAAGTTGCCGCAGGGAGTGTTCTTCGGCACCTGACTCGACGTTGCGCCATTGAGCAACCCGAAGTAGAAGCCGCCCGACCCGGTGAACGGAAAGACCTGCACCGTGAAGGACACCGAAAAATCCATGTTGTACGGAAAGCCGAAATCAATTTTGAAGTTGCCGTTGGTGTATATCTCGATTGAGACAATCGGCAGGATCACCGTCACCGCCCCGAACTGCAAATAACGCATGGCGTCGGGCAGCTTCAGCATGAGTTTATACATGCCGATTGATTCGGTGATCATCTTGTACATGATCTCGAATTCGAGACCGGCGAAGATCTTTGCTTTTGGCCCGGCCAGCCCGATGCGCAGCCCGTAGAGAACCGGATCATTGAAGATGATCTTCAAGTCGAGGGTGTTGCTGACGGCAAAGAAATGTGTGCCGATCAGCCAGTTGCTGTCGCGCGAAAAGAGCGGCGGAGGAGCAGGTTCAACCGCCATCAACGCCATATTGGGCGGCGTGTTGGGTGGTGGAATGACAGGAGGCGTCGGAATTCCCGGCCCGACGGGCACGATGCGCGTGGCGGGCAGCGGCTGCTTGAAGCCCTTCAATTGATTGACCGCATCGTTGACGGTCTTGATCTCCGCAAGATTCGGCACGGTAACGTGCTGGCCCAGCGCCAGCAATCTGAGATCGAACGCCGAATCGCCGCCGCCGGGAACCTGCGGCGGGTTTTGCGTCACTGGATCCCACTTGGTTTCGTTGGTGTTGTTGAACAGGAATCTGCCGGTGAGCGTGACCTCAACCTGCTGCCCGGGCTGCTGTCCGGGATTTTTGACGATGTTGAGGCTCGTGATCTCCGCGAAGAAGAGATTCACCTTGAGCGGCCAGGAGACGGTTACGGCTTTGGTTTCGAGATTGAAGACGACCTTAAGCCCGGCCAGCGATACGTTGTTCAACAGGTTCCACGGCGAAGGCAATTCGCGATTGGCCGTGGGCGCAACGATCTGCACAAACGCATTGATGAGGCGACCCAGATTCCATGAAGCGTCGGCGGTGAACTCGAGCACCTTCTGGCCACTGCCCTGAATGTAGCGCGCCGTCAGTCCTTCCCAACTAAGGAAAATTACCTCCGTCGCCTGAGGCTTGCCCGGCTCGTTCTTGATCTCGTAACCGACGGTGAAGGTCGCGCCGATGCCAAAAATATCGAAGGTCGTCGTGGCGGTGACCGAGCCTGTGTATGGGCTTGGCAGGGTCTTCGAATTGTAAGTGAGTGAAACCCTGGCCAGCGTGTCGATCGTCTGGCTCAGGATTGAGAACCGCCAGCGAATCGAGCCGCTGCCCGAGTAGGTGGTTGCGAGATTCTTTTCGGCAGGCACGACAGCTTGCAGAGCAACGTCCGATATCTGAATATCGAAATCGAAAATGTCGGTCGGGAGCTTAACGTCTTCAAAGATTGAATTGATCAGGTCTTGCAATCCCAGCACTGTGTTCGGCTGCATGGCCAGCCTGAATGTCCATACCCCTTCGATATAACTGCCCTCGGCGAGCAGAAACAGCGGGCCGACGATCAGGCTGCCGCGAATGCTTCCGCTGTAGCGCGTGGCGGTGGGGGCGAGACTATCGGCTTGGCTTAACGCCAGCGGCATGGTGGCGACCGATACAGGCTGACCGCCGGACGGTTCCGGCCTCTGCACGCTTAGCCATAACGCCACGTCGTTAAGCTCGAATTTGCCCTCCCCCAAGATGGGCAGCTTGATCGAGGTTGTCGAACCGAAAGCGTATGAGCGCGCGGGCTGATTGACCGAGGCAAAAAACTCCTGGAACTCAATGGAGATGAACTGCTCCGGGATTTTGATTATGCCGCCCGTGACGGCATCGACCAGCGCATTGAAGCTTATGTATTCCGAAGGGTCTGCCGCCGTGTAGCCTCCCGATACGACCATCTGAGTGTCAATTGTGAAATAGAACTTGCCGGGGAATAGGTCCGGCATAAAGTGGGCGCTGGCGGTTAGCGAGGCATATTGCGATTGTTCCTCCTGTAACGGCGCCTGTATGGTCCAGTCAAGCTCGAATTCCAGTTCAAGCAGAGGATCATCCATGACCCGCCAGGGCGTAGAGGCAATGACTACCTCCACCGAATCGAGCGAAAGGATCTCCCCGTAATTGATATATGCGCCGAATGACCGGAATCCGAAATTCTGCAGGAAGGATGAGAGCGCCGGCGGCACCAGGCCGAACCAGGTTTGTCCGGCCATGAGCGCAAAGAGTTGATCGGCCGTCAGTATCATCTGGCCTTCCAGCGCTATCAGATCGAAGCCAACCAGCTTCGTCTTGGTATTGGCTGGAAGAGAGGCGCGGAACGAAACGGGAGTGTCATTGCCCGGAATAACCAGCGGGGCTGCGAGCATGACAGCGGGCGCCAACCCTATCTCGTCGCCGAAATCATCCAGCGTCACCCAGAGGTATGGGGCGCTTATCGTAAGAAACCCGAATTGAAACGAGCCAGTCGTAAATGGGGGCGTCTTGAGATTCAGACCTGGGTAGTTAATCGTAGCGTCGGGCGCAACAGGGGCCACCTGCGAAGGGTTGACCGTGCCGCTGAGCACATACGCCAGGTCCGGTATGAATCCCGGCAACAGATCTATGACTGCTTTCAGGTAACCCGTCAGCGACACGTAACCGGCGAAGTTCAGGCCGGGTTCAAGCGCCACGGTGGTTGTTGCCCAGGGGTAGGCACTGTCAGATTGCCCGGCGAAGAAGAAGTACGGATCCTTGGCCTTAAGCCCCGCGAACATTTCCCCCGTGAGGGCGAGAAAGCTTTGACCGAAATTCCACTCATTGCCCAGGATGATGCCTATGACCAAGGTGCCCTGGTTGCCCGACGCGCCGAACTTGATGTTGACTTGCTTATCCTTGGCTATAAGGACCGATATGGTGCCCGTCACGAAGAAGTGATTGTCCTCGATCGGCCCGATCTTATCGGGGGCGGTTCTAATAGGGAGGCCCAGGGCCGGATTGATCTCAACGAATACCGTTTTCAACAGTTGATCGAGGTCGGGCGGGGGCAGAAGGTTAGCCGTACTAAAAGTGGCGGCATGAATTAATATCTGACCGCCTTGAGCTTCTGCAATGAGGTTCTGACGCAAGGTCTCAATGCTCATGTGCTCTCTCTTTTCCTAAATGTCGAACATCAAAGCGAAGTGGTCGCTCACCCTGAAGACCAGATCGTAATTGTTTGCTGATCGAAAGAGTTGGTTCAGATCTTCGTAAGGGTCCGGCGCCAGAGCGAAAATGTTAGGAATGCTCTGCTCCATCGCGAAGACATTCTCGTAATAGCCGAGATATGGCTGAGGGTTGGGAGGCGGTGGGGGGGGCGCAGGCGCGGCGTAAGGCGTATCGATGACGCGATTGACTATGGTTAAGTGAGACGCAGCAGGAGGCATAAAGCCGCGATAACGGACCAACACGTTATCGATTGAAAGATCCGTGTATCTGTATCCCGGATAAAAACCATCGGGCTGCTCATCATCATCCAGGATCGTGGCGTAACCGCGCTGACGGCCATGCGTGTGGTAATAGGATTCATAGTTAACCTGAAGCCCGGCCGGGGATCTGAGCAGCGGCGCATAGGGTGGATTGACGGGATTGACGCCCTGACCGACGAGCCTGCCAAACGGACCGCCAGCCTGGAAGTGTGCCTGGTTGGTATTGCTAACGTTGAAATCGCCTAGAATCACGTCAATCTGGTTGGCCGCCGCCACCGGCTCAGCAGTCATTGTGTATACATTAGCGAGGTTGGCCGTCGCCTGATCGGCGTAGTTAATTCGGGCTCCGGTTAGCTCATTCGGTTTCGTGTGTATGCCCATCAGCCTGACGAGCAAGTTGTTATTGCCGACCCTCCCGAAGGCGGTCAGCCACGGTTGGCGGTTACCGGCGCCGGGGAACTGAACTAGCGCGGCGTTATGGTCAGGTACAACGCCCGGGGTCCAGGTTTCGAAATGAAACTGCCCGGCGCTACGCCTTTCCGGTTGGTTGGCGCGATAGGGATAACCCGCTGGAATGGTCCGGTTGGGCAAGCCGCGATTGAATTCATTCGGGTAGTTGTTCGGCCAGGCTTCGGGGCCCAGGAAATACCATCGGTCTCTGCGATAGAAGACCGCAATGGCCTCACGGGCCCCGTCAGTCCCTGTAACGATGGGCGGCACCAGCGCCCAGTTCGCCCCTAGCCTGCGCCGTAGCCTGAGGCAGCCGTCTTTCCCAGTTCCGTCAATGAGATCGCCTTCGTTCGGAGCGCCGATGCGGCTATAAACTTCGACGATCACGATAAAATCGGGCGTCTGGGAATTGTTCGTGTTTGGATCGATATTGCTATTGAATGTATCCATGATCAACTGCAAATGTTCAGGACCCGGCGGGCCTGTCCCGTATTCTGCCTCGTCGTATGTGCGCTTCTTTCTCAACGAAACCCGGTTGTCAGTAAAGTTGTTGATGTTCCAGTAGAGGACTGTCGCCATCAAAAAATCTCCTATTTCTGCACGTTGTCTTTGTTATAAGCGGCGTACCATCCGAGGCTGTTCTGCGGCGCGCCCTGATTGGGATCGCCAAATAGAAAGAAGACCGTGTTGCCTGAAGGCGGGAACTTAATGCCCAGCAGCTTCAGCGCGATCTGAGTCATCTTGAGCATATAGGCTGGTCGCTTGTCCTGAGTCTCTCCTAAAAGAAATTCAATATCGCTAATCGACAAGCTCAAGATGCCCTGCAACGACAGCAGCTTGGCTTCGCCCCCGCCCGTGCCTGGAAGCCTTAGCCCCAGGATTACGTCATAGGTGCCCGTGGTGCTGCCGCTGCCGGGCGACCAGGCGCCCATCAGCAACCCGACCATCCCCGCGTTTTGCGCAAGCGCGCCGACCGTGCCCAGATCAAGCTGCAATTGCAGCCCGTGCCATGTTCCCCTCAGCCCTTTGAAGGGCGCATCGACCGACACCGGAAGGAATCCGAGTTTGGCTGGTCCTTTGTCAGATGGACCGCTCGTCAGCCCCGCAAGCCTGAGCGGAAAGTTCGGGAAGAGGCTGCCGGGACGCGACCGGCTCTGCTCCAGGTTGAAGGCGATGAAATTCGGGTTGAAGGTAAATATGCGTTCGGTCGGCGTCGGCTCGAGGAAATCCATGTCGATGAAAAGGTTGCTGAAGTAGAGACCCTGGCGCGTGCCCGGTTGATCGTTGAGCCAATCGCTGCCAAATGAAAAGAAGTCAAAGCGGGCAGAGGGCATGAAGTTCATCAGCCCTGTAAAGGCGAAACGCGATTGCACGAGGTTGCCTGCGCCGCCCGTATCGCTCAGCGTCGAGAACTGCACCTGTATGGCCTCTACTACGCCGAGCACATTGCTGTTGAGCCGGAATAACTGATCGGCGTTGGAAGCAAAGGTGAAGGTCGATTGCCCGTCGTGCTCTTCGTAAGCGCCATCGAGAATGATTGAATTGCTCGGCAGGCTGACTATCGTGCCGTTCGGCTCAACGATGTTAAGCACCTGGTCGCCGAACCAACGATTGACCGTCACCTGAAGCTTGCTCTCGAAACTCTTGACCGCCGTGTTCTCGAAAAGCACTTTGAGGGTAAGCACTTTAAAATCGTAATCGCCCGGCGTGGCCTGGACAGGCCGATCGGGGCTGCCGCCCAGAGCCAGTTGGTTCTCGTAAGCGGCGTCCATATAGTAAATCAGACCGAACAGGGAGCTGTTGCCGGAAATGCTGAGGCTCCCGTCCTGCGCCTGTACGAAGTTGACTTCGATGCCCAGGTGATGCGCGTTGAATCGCGTGAGATCGATGCCGCCGATCAGGCCCTTGAGTTGAGCAGGGAACTGGCCCAGGTCTATATGTACCCTGAGCGCCAGAATGCCGTTCCAGGTGTCGCTATCGACAATATCGAGGAAGTGTTGAAAGTAGCTTTCTTTCACGCCCTGTCGACGCTCGTCGGCAGCCATGATGCGGGCCTGTTCGATGTAGTCCTGTAGCCACTGCGACAGGAACGCCAATCCTTGTGACGCGACATCGTTGAACTGATCGGCGCTCGTCCAGTTGGAGGGATTCTTAACATGGTCTGAGAGCTTGCCGTTGACGAACTTGAAGATCAGCACGTTGCGGTAATCACCCAGCACGTTGCCTGTACCGACCAGCAATCGAAACGGCCAGTCTTCGAGCAGCATCAGGTTTTGAAAGCTCGTGCCGCCCGGTTCGTTCCATGGAATCCTGGGTTGGGTGACGACAAGAAACTGCTGGTTGGTCTGAAACGCGTCTTGCAAGACCGTGCCTATGTTGAAGAACTTGAGATCGTATGGCGTATCCCTGACGACGTTGTGCGCCAGCAACAGCGACTGCCAGCGCGCCGCCTGATCAATGGCAATGGTCGCCAGCAATCCCTGCGGCGTCGTTGTCAGCTTCGTGCCGATATCCGCAGCGAGTGCCGCCGGCTGCTTGAAGTATCCCGCACTATGCTTGATTGCAAGAATGCGCTGCTTGCGAGTTGGGCTGATAATCTGAGCCTCGAATTGCTCGAGAGCTTCGGCCGGGTCATCGCCGGGTATTGAGATTAAAACTACGCCCGCATACGCTACCATCGGGAAGGAGTCGGCGCCCGTGTTGCCACCCAGGTCGGCCATTTTCGTCTGGTAAAAGTTGAGCGTCTGCAACTCCTCAGCACCTGCCTGCCCTTCATTGGCGTAGAGCGCCGCGCCGTGAGGTTGCGAATAATAAACATTCGTCGTCACGGCATCCACGCTCTCAAGATCGACGCCCGGTGTGACCGTAACCCATGATGTCGTAAAGGTATTATCTAAAAGAATCTCATCGACTGGCGGCGAAAGCGGCTCGCGCAGATTGACGGACGGCAACGGAAAGCGAGGCGCATATGCCGGTTGGCCCGAGTGAAAGCTTAAGGTGTCGCCCGGCTTGTTCCCGGTGCGCGATCTGAATTCTATTGTTTCCGTGCCGGCGAGCCCGCACAGCAGGCCGTACAGTTGCTCAGGCTCTGCGTTCGCGGTCAGCGCGACAAGCTCGAAATCACCGGAAGGCGCGAGGTAATACTGCGGGCTAGCTTCAGCGCCCGCGGATGCTGAGAACATTGGGCTGAAGACAAGCTTCGCGGCGTTGGATGAACCCGCAATGGGAGCGAGGCCCACCTGCTCGCCGTACGTCGTGCGAAAGTAGGTGCCCAGCACATCGGCAGGCTCGACTCCTGCGATATAAAACGTGCCCGGCTTATTCTCATCCTGAACGAGTTTGAATGACACGCCGGAGAAAGCCAGGTAAGTCCGTTCCTTGTTCAGTTGATCAACCGGGTCCCAGCGCATCTGAAATAAAACCTGCTGATCTTTCTCCAATTCAAACACCGGATAAGATTGAGAGACAGTTCCGGTATCGGTCTTTACAACGTAACGGCAGCCGATATTCCACCCGGTTTGAAAGTCGTCCGAGAAATCACCAATGGTGACTTCGCACATGATGCTTCCGCGACCATCTCCGCTGAGCGGCAGATGAATATCTCGAGCAGAAACCGGAGAAGGAGCGCCGGGGAATGCCGGGTATTCAAAAATGAAACCGGTGATCTCGCCTTGCTCTACCTGGGGCAGGACGGGAGTCGCTTGCTTGAACGGCAGGCCATAGTTTGCAAACCATATCGTTAGGTCGTCTTGAACGATGACGCCGCCGGATTGCGCAATGGTTGGGATCAAATCAATCGTCCCAAGCTTGCTGTCGCCATCTGAATAGTTGACCCACGCAAACCCGGTATGAGCGGGGTCGGTCGGCTCCAGCTCTTGCTCGATAGCCGCTGCAAACGCATCCATGTCCTGAGGCGAGTCACGGAGGAAAAGGTAGTAACCCTTGTAAGTCTCCCATGATTCGTTGACGGAGATGAGAGCCGGAGGCTCCTCCGGCTCATCACATAAGAGGTAGGCTAAGAAGCCCGGGGTCGAGTCCGGCTGGCCTTCGGCAGTATAGAGCAGAGTCGCTTTGTATCGTTTGAAGTTCATAGCGGCGATTGATAGCAGGCGTTGTTAGCTCGGTCGATTGGCGCCGGCTACTTTTCATCTTCGCCAGAGCCCTCATCCTGTGATTCCGGTGATTGCTCACTGGCCGTCTGGCTGGGTTTGCCGTTGTAAGCCGCAATGAAGTTCGCGGACCAATTGGCGTAGACCTCATAGATCTCGCTATCGCCGCCCAATCCCATCTGCCATCTCAGCGTGCCGCGAAGAATATCATCCATCACGCCATTGCCGGTGATCGCATTCGGGTTTTTCTCTTTGAGATACCTGTACAATCCGACGACGAACCTGTAAGCACCTGCGTTTGCAATGGCGCTTACAAGAGCATTTTGCGGTTGCCCCACGTTCATCAGGTTAAGGTCAGAATTGGTATTGAGATAATTGACCAGCTCCTGAATGAGTTGTGCCGTCAATACCGATGGCCCGGCAAGTCCGGTCGTGCCCTGAACTCCGGTCAAGCCGCGCAGCCCGGTTGGCCCCTGCAAACCTGTATTCCCTGGAACACCCACTCCTTGCAAACCGGTCGCGCCCCGTAATCCGGTAACGCCCGGCTGGCCGCCCGTGCCCTGCGTGCCTTGCAAACCAGTAACACCTTGCTGACCAGTAACGCCGCGTAACCCGGTCACTCCCTGCTGGCTCTGAGCTCCTGTGACACCTTGAAATCCAGTTACTCCCTGCGGACCGGTGAAGCCTCGCAAACCAGTCATGCCTTGATCGCCGTTGCTACCTCGCGGCCCGGTTAAGCCCTGCGCTCCGGTGAGGCCTTGTGCGCCGGTAAAGCCCGTGCCTCCCTGAAAGCCAGTCGCTCCTTGAAGACCCGTTACTCCCTGAAAGCCGTTGGTTCCCCGAAGGCCGGTGGTTCCCTGAAGCCCGGTGGTTCCCTGAAGCCCGGTCACACCCTGCGCGCCGGTGTCACCCTTCACACCGCCTGTACCCGCCTGGCCGGTAACGCCTTGCGGCCCGGTTAATCCTTGCGATCCGGTGTCACCCTTCACACCGGCTGTACCCGCCTGGCCCGTAACGCCTTGCGCGCCGGTAAATCCTTGCGATCCGGTGTCACCCTTCACACCGCCTGTTCCGGCCTGGCCCGTAACGCCTTGCGCCCCGGTAAATCCCTGCGAACCAGTAACGCCTTGTGAACCTGTGAACCCTCTCAAGCCTGTGGTTCCCTGAATTCCTGTGTCGCCTTGCTTGCCGGTTAAGCCAGTCACACCCTGCGGCCCAGTGACTCCCCGCAATCCAGTGACTCCTTGCTGGCCGGTTACACCTTGCTGGCCGGTCACGCCCTGCACACCGGTGGCGCCCTGAACGCCTGTCGCGCCTTGTGGGCCAACGGGGCCGGTGATCCCATTGAGCACCATGTAGCTCCAGGTGCTGCCGGGGTAACCTGTGAACCCTTGCAGTCCTCGCAGCCCTGTCTGCCCTTGTGCTCCGGTGACGCCGTCGGCTCCTGTAGCTCCTACCGGCCCGGTAGACCCCTGCACGCCGGTCGCGCCCTGAAAGCCAGTTACGCCCTGCGGCCCTGTCGGCCCTTCAGGCCCGGTGATGCCATTTGGGCCAGTCGTCCCATCAGGGCCGGTCGTTCCACCAGTGCCGCTTTCACCGAGTTGGTTTTGCTTTCTCATTCTTTTCTCATTCTCTGGTTCAAAGTTAGGCTTGAATGGGAACCCATATTACTACAACTCGCTTCAATTGCATCTTTCTTTTTGAGGCTGTCCAAGACTTTGAGGTTGAGATGGATGTTCCTTACACTACAGACTGCTTTCTGTAGTACAATCGCGCGGCGACGCTACGATAAACACAGGGGGATCGGAATCGATATGGTAGTCATTCCAACTTTCGTTGTTCAATCAAAGCAGGTATGGCCCTCCACCAACTATTCGGTCAAAGCCGGTGACAGGATCGTCGTTACGTGGCTCTCGGGGGAATGGAGTGCCAATCCTGCCTGGGGAATCCTGGTTAACGGCAACGGCAATCCCAGCTTCCCAAGCGCGAAAACTGGCTACGCTATGCCCGGACAACCCGAAGGCGCTCTGGTCGGCAAGGTGGGCAATTCTGTCTTTCTTGTTGGGAATACGGCCGTCGTTCCGGCGAACCTCGCGGGTACGCTTTACCTCGCCATAAACGACGACGTAAATGGAACCTACGGGGCAGGCTATACGGATAATATCGGCGCTCTGAAGGTTATGATCTTCAAAGAGAATTAAGTAAGCGCCGAGCGAGTCAACCCGGCAAGCAACCGCTTGAATAGACTGGTGGAGCGGTTGCCTTATCTGGCAGGCTGCTGAAAAAAGGGATGCGACAGATCTCACATTGGATGCCGATAATCCCACCAACTGCGTTGGTGGGATTTGAACTGAATACTCATGCATCATCGACAATTTCGGCAGCCTGCTAGAGGAGTGCGCAAGAAAGATGGCGCAAGTCAGTTTATGTATGATCGTAAAGGACGAGCAGGAAGTGCTCGCCCGCTGCCTCGATTCGGTTCGGCCTCTGGTTGATGAGATCATAATAATTGACACCGGCTCGGTAGACGCGACCATACCCGTCGCGCTTCAGCATCAGGCCAAAGTTTACTCATTCGACTGGAACGATGATTTTGCCGAAGCGCGAAATTTCTCTTTCAGCAAAGCCACCTGCCCTTACATTCTTTGGCTTGACGCCGATGACGTGGTTCTACCAGCTGAACTCGACAAGCTGCTAAGACTAAAAGACCATCTGGATAAAGATGCCTATTATCTGCGCTATGATTATGCGCAAGACGAGTCGGGCAACTCCCTCTGCCTGCTCTTCCGCGAAAGGATCGTCAGAAACCATCCGGCGATCCGCTGGCACTACCCGGTTCATGAATGTCTGTTGCTCACCTCGGAGATGAGTGTCGAACAAACCGATATCATTATCACTCATCGGCGGACGCCGGCTGGGGCGCGGGCTGATGAAAATCGCAACCTGCGGATATTGGAAAACGCGGAAAAAAAAGAAGGCCCGGCCGGCAATCCTCGCTTGAAATACTACCTTGGCAAAGAGTATCAGGATGCTGGAATGGAAGCCGATGCCATAGCGACGTACCGGCATTTTCTGCAAATGGAAGGCGGCTGGATCGAAGATCGGATCAACGCGCAGCAACGTATGGCGCAGTGCTATTACAACCTCTCGAAACAAGATGCGAGCCAGGAGATTCACTACCGTATGCTCGCGCGGGCCGAAGCCAAAGCGGCTCGACAAATGGATGATCGTTGGGCTGAGCCATATTTTCTTCTCGGACAGATCGCTTTTGATGAAGGCGATTTTGAAGAGGCCGCCTTCTGGCACGAGCGCGCTTTGCGTCCCCTCCCGCCGGTCTTAAGCCCGGTGAGCGCCTTTTGTTACGAACTCGGCCCGCTGGTGCAGCTATGCCTTTGCTATGACCGGCTCGGAAAATATGATCTGGCTTACGAGTACAACGAGCGCGCTCTCCAATTGCGGCCGGACGATGCGGGTCTGCTTTACAACCGCCAGTATCTGCGCGAAAGACTGTTTGCGGTAAGGCCGCATGATTCAACGCTCAAACTGAACCTCGGCAGCGGCAACAAACGCTATCAAGATTACCTTAACTGCGACAGGTTTCCTGGCACACAGGTGGACGCGGTATTTTCGCTCGACCGTATCCCTTACCCTGACAATTCAGTCGCCGCCATTCATAGCGAACATGCGCTCGAACACCTCTATCACGACGAAGCCCGCCGTGCGCTGAGCGAATGGCTCAGGGTGTTGCAGCCGGGCGGCGAGGTTTTACTGAAACTGCCTGATCTTGAAGCGTGCTGCCGAGGGTTTCTCGAGGCCGAGAGCGAGCACGAGCGTGATTGGTTTCGTCATACCATCTATGGAGTCCAGAGCCCTCAAGGCGATGAGCCGCGCGAAGGTCAGATACATTACACCGGTTTTACAGAAAGCGAGCTTGTCGGTGAATTGCAAATGGCCGGGTTCGTCGTTGATTATCATTGCAAATATGATGGATACGGCACGCCCTCCATCGAAGTCAGGGCGTTGAAACCAGCCCACCAAAAACGGTTCGGCTGGGTCAGTGGAAACCAGGATATAAAGAATCCTCAGTACCGCATTCGCATCTATCATATCAATCGCTGGCTGCGCTCGCGCGGCTACATCTCTGAGATCATCGATGCCGGCCGCGCAGCGGATTTTGATGCGCTGATCTTCTTCCGGCGATTCACGAGGCAGGAATACGACTCTATGAACGCCGCGAAGGCGCAACGGAAACTGGTAATCCTCGATTTATGTGAAGACCTGTTCGATCTGGGCGTCGAGTGGTACAGGCCGATGATCGCGCTGGCCGATCAAGTCATTTGTTGCTCTCATGCGCTGGCGGCAAAAGCGCGTCTTTGCAATCCGCGCGTTGAGGTAATCGAGGATGCGGTAGAGGCCGATTTCAATCTCAACTGTGATTATGCCGAGACCGGCGCGCTGCGGGTGGGTTGGATCGGTATGGGAGGCAACGCCCGTCATGCTGAGACGCTGAGAGCAACCATCGAACGCCTCGGCTACAGGCTCGTCACGATCCACGAGCACGACGGAGCCGATGTCTCCTGGGATTTATCGAATTGGCAACAAGCCCTGGCCCAATGCGACATCGCCATTGCCCCGATAGATGAAACGCTTCAGCCTGCGAAATCGAATAACAAACTGACCACCTATATGGCTCTGGGACTGCCCACCATCGCCGCGCCGCTCGATGCTTACCTGCGCATCATCGAGCCCGGACGAAATGGCTACATCGCGCATTCGCAAAGCGACTGGGCCATACACCTGCAGAATCTAGGTGACGCGAAGCTGAGGCAAATGATAGGGGAAGCGGGAAAGGCGGCAGCGCGCAATTATCACCTGGATGTAATCGCTGAAAAGTGGGTAAGGCTCCTAACAGAGCCGGAACTTCAACAAAGGCCGATCATCGATATACTCATTCCGACCTGCGGGTTTTCAGCGTACCTCAAGCTCTGTGTTGAAAGTGTGGTGGCCTGCACCGAGATCCCTCATCGCATCATTGTGATCAACAGCGGCGATGAGAACGGTATCAACCAGTTGGCCGGTCATGTCGAAATCATTCAATCGGAAGACAAGCTCAGTTATGCGCAGGCCCTCAACCTGGGAATCCAGCGCAGCCGCTCGGCGTACGTCTGCTTGCTCAATGACGATGTAATCGTCTCCAGAGGCTGGCTCGAACCTTTGCTTGCTCGGATCGAGGAAGGCGCGGGCCTATGCAACCCGTTATCAAATTGTGATCGCGGGTGGCTGCATGACTATCCGCTCGAGGTGGATGGGATGCCGCTGCTGGCTGGCTTGAATACGCTGTTCGCAGGGACCATCCAGGTGAAAGGAGTTGACGAGCCGGGCTTACCGCCGGAGAGGCTGCATCAATATAACCCAGCGATGACTCGGATATACGATCGAGAATGGGTCCCTTTTTATTGCACGGTCATCTCGAGGGAGGTGATTGAAAAAGTGGGCTTATTGGATGACGCTTTTGTTAACGGATGCGAAGACCTCGATTATTGCAAGCGGGCGGCGGAACTCGGCTATGGTTGCTCGGTGGTTGAGAGCAGCTTCGTTTTTCATTTTGGCGGAGTAAGCAGAAGCCGGAGGGAGATGGCGCTGCCGGAGCAATATAGAGAAGAGGACCGAAGCAATCACGCGCTAGTCGCTCTCAAGTACGAGCGCCCGCTTTTAGTCATCCACACCGGGCTTGCGTACGAGCCGTGGACCTCTGAAAATATCGAGCATACCGGAATCGGCGGGTCTGAGACTGCCGCTTCTCATATGGCGGAAGAGATGACAAAACTCGGATACAGAGTCATCGTCTTCAGCCTCTGTGGAGAACGAGAAGGAGAGTATCGGGGGGTCGAATATTGGGATCTGTCTCGATTCGCGCGGTTCGTCGAAATGAATCAGATTGCGGTTTTCATTGCCTCCCGGTACGCGAATATTTTTGATTTCAACATTCGAGCAACCAGAAAATACTTGTGGGTGCATGACATCTGGGCCATGGGTACGCCTCCGGGGGAGGAAGACCGGGTTAGCCGCTATTATGATGAGATGGATGCGATCTTTTGCTTGAGTCAATGGCATAGAGATTTTTTTGCCGAGACCCACGGGATAAATAAGGACAAGATCATTATCACCGGCAATGGAAGCGACCCCGCAAGGTTTGACCGCTCGGTTGAAAGGCAGCCATACCGTTTTATTTATTCATCCAGTCCGGACAGAGGGCTTGATACACTGCTGGCGATGTTTCCTCACATTCGCCGCGAATTCCCGCAAGCCGAATTGCACATCTTCTACGGCTTTGAGAACTGGAACAAATCAATCGCACAGTCGGGCGATGCTGCAATGAAAGCCCTCCGTGAAAGTATTCACTCGGCCCTTGATCAACCCGGAGTCTCTTATCATGGGCGGGTCGGCCAGCAGAGGCTTGCAGAAGAGTTTTTGCGAAGCGATGTATGGTTCTATCCGACTCGCTTCACTGAAACTTTTTGCATCACTGCCCTTGAGGCTCAGATGGCAGGCGCTGTTTGCATCTGCTCTGACCTTGCTGCTCTGCGGACCACCGTGGGAGACCGCGGAGTGCTCATCCAGGGCGACGCGTACACTGAAGAGTTCCGCAGACAGGCTTTCCAGGAGATATGCAGCATTTTGAGGGACGGCGAGCGCAAGCAGTCTCTAACGACGAAGGCGAGAGAATGGGCACTCGAACAGACGTGGGCCAACCGGGCCAAACAATGGACGGCCTTGTTCAATTCATGAAGATCGAGACTCCTTCCATCTTCCACGAGTGAAATCGGGAAACTTCACCGGAGCGCTACCCTGCGCAACCGACATCTCGCTAAGCGGGCCGGGCGCGCTCACGGCCGCCGCGTCGTACACGTCCATGTCGGGCGCAAGTCCTTCGCGCATGCATTGCATCAAGCGGTAAACCATTATGAAATCCATCCCCCCGTGGCCGCCTCGCTTGCGCGCAAGCTCGCCGATGTTTTTCCAGAGCGGATGTTCGTGTTGAGGCTTGTGCTTGTCGAGATTCGTCCACTTCTCGCCGCCTGCCTGGCCATCGAGATACAAGCGCGGCGGATAGTCACGAAAGACTCCCTTCGTCCCCGAGATCAAGTTGATTCGGTCATATGTGCGAGGAGTGCTGACCGTATGTTGAAGCATGATGGTCCGGCCTTTTTCGGTCTTGATCATGCTCGTGTTGATGTCTCCGCATTTGTATTTCTCTTTGCGTTTCGCGCTGTCGGGTGCAATGTGCTTATCCCGGTACTCGGCGAGGCTGACCGACAGCGAACTCATCGAAACGAGGTAGTCGAACCGGTCGCCTCGATTGATATCCATATACTGCGCGACCGGACCGAGCCCGTGAGTCGGGTAGAGATTGCCGTCGCGAGTCACGTGAGGAAAGCGCCGCCAAAGGCCCTCGCTCTGATCCTCGAACAACAACGAGCGAAGATCGTGAATGTAAGCCGCCTCGCCGTGGATCAGCTCGCCGAACAGCCCCGCTCTCACCATGTTCAGCACCATCATCTCGTTGGCGCCGTAGCAGCAGTTCTCCATCATTATGCAGTGGCGGCGAGTCCTCTCCGATGTGTCGACAAGCTCCCAGCATTCCTTGAGCGTCATCGCGGCGGGCACTTCGACTCCGGTATGTTTGCCGTTCTTCATAGCGGCGATCGCCATCGGCACGTGCCAATCCCAGGGCGTCGCGATGTAGATGAAATCCACGTCGTCACGCCTGCAGAGATTCTCGAAGTCGTGATCGCCGTTGAAGAAGAGAGCGGGAGCCTTGTGGCCTGTCTTTTCTATCACGCGCTGGCCGTTGACGCACTTGTCTTTGACGGTGTCGCACAACGCGGTGATCTGCACGCCGTCGACTCCAAGAAACTCGTCGAGCATGCTGGTTCCGCGCGCGCCGACGCCGATTATTCCGATGCGAATCACGGCACGGGGTTCGAACCTCATGCCGATGACGCTGCCGGCTGGCGGCGGCCCGATCAGTTCTTCAGCCGCCGTCGAGGGGGGACGGAGGTCGGTTAGTCCGAGCGTGGCGCCGGCCATCGCTGCTGATTTGAGCAGGTCTCGGCGCGAGATCTTTGAGCCGTCTTTCTTCATCCAGGATCTCCTTCAAGCCAGACACAGTTTCCAGAGCGGCGAGCATAATGGAATTCAAATGATGATGTAAACGCGGTTTAGTTGGCTGCCCGTCCTTGACCGCGTAGGCTAATAAGCGATTCTGGCTAATCCCACCAACACAGAGAGGCTGAATGAAAAGTCCAGAGAATCCCACCAACGCAGTTGGTGGGATTCGGGAGGGGGGCGCGTCGTGGCGCCTCGACGCCACATCTGATCGCTTGGCTCACATGCACGCAGCTTGCTAAGCTGCTGCCGCTGTTTTTCTTGCCGTAACAAAAGGCTAACCTCATGCACGTCACCACTCTGGACTGGATTATCGTAGTTGTTTCAATCGCGATTTCTTTCCTGCCGGCTGTCCTGCTAGCCAAGCGCGCCGGTTCGAGCACCGCCGAGTTCTTCACCTCGGGGCGATCTGCGCCATGGTGGTTGATAGGCGTATCGATGGTGGCCACCACTTTCAGCACCGATACACCCAACCTCGTCACAAACATGGTCCGTGAAAAAGGCGTCGCCAATAACTGGCTCTGGTGGTCATTCCTGTTGACCGGAATGATGACGGTGTTCTTCTATGCGCGTATGTGGCGCCGCTCGGGCGTGCTCACCGACCTGGAGTTTTATGAGATTCGATACTCCGGCAAAGCGGCGAGTTTCGTTCGCGGGTTCCGCTCCATCTACCTCGGCCTGCTCTTCAACTGTGTGATTATGGCCACGGTGAATCTTGCCGCGTCCAAGATCGCAAGCGTGGTGCTGGGCTGGCCGATGAAGCGAACGCTCGTGATCTGCGCAGCGCTGAACATAGCATTCGCAGCGACTTCCGGTTTGTGGGGAGTGCTGGTCACCGACTTCATTCAGTTTGGGATCGCAATGACCGGTTCGTTCGCGGCGGCGTACTTTGCGCTGAAGCAGCCCGAAATCGGCGGACTCACCGGGCTGTTTCAGAAGATTGACCCTAAGACTCTCAGTCTTCTTCCGGATTTCGGTGACTGGGGAACAACGCTGTCGGTATTGATTATTCCAATAGCCGTGCAATGGTGGTCCGTGTGGTATCCGGGCGCCGAGCCGGGCGGCGGAAGCTACATCGCCCAGAGAATGCTCGCCGCCAGGAGCGAGAAGGATGCGCTCGCAGGCACGCTGCTCTTCAACGCTGCCCATTACGCGCTGAGGCCGTGGCCGTGGATCATCGTCGCGCTGGCTTCGATGGTGATCTATCCGAACCTGTCCGACATCCAACGAACGTTTCCGTATGTCGATCCCGGTCTGATCGGTCACGATATGGCTTACCCGGCGATGCTCAGATTCCTGCCCGCGGGATTCATGGGACTGATGCTCGCCGGGCTATTGGCGGCTTATGTTTCAACGCTGTCCACGCATCTCAACTGGGGGACGTCTTACCTGGTTCATGATTTCTACCGTCGCTTCATGAAGAAAGACGCGAGCGAAAAGCACTACGTTCTGATCGGCCGTCTTGTGACGGGTCTCCTCATGCTGCTGGCGGCGCTCCTGACGTTCGTCCTCGATTCGGCGAAGCAGAGCTTCGATCTCATGCTGTCGGTAGGCGCGGGCACGGGCGTAATTTACCTTCTCCGCTGGTTCTGGTGGCGTGTCAACGCGTGGAGCGAGATCGCGGCGATGGTCAGTTCATTTGTCATTGCCGTTGGGTTCTTTGTCGCCGGAAAGATGAATGTGAACATCGCGCCTCACGTGTCGCTGGTGATAACGGTCGCAGCGACAACCGTAGTGTGGATCACCGTAACGCTGCTGACGAGGCCGGCGGATCGCTCGAAGCTGATCGAATTCTATCGACTGGTTCAACCGGCTGGCCCGGGCTGGCGGCAGATACGACAGGAAGCCGGCGCGAGCGGAACGCCCGATCGCCTTACAGAATCGTTGTTAGGTTGGACGTTGGGTTGCGCTTTTGTGTACGCGGCGCTCTTTGGGACGGGCAGTTTCCTCTACGGTAAAACCACTCAAGGCCTGCTTTGGTCGGTGGTGTTTGCAGTGAGCCTGATTGGATTGTCGCGAGTGTTGCCGCGAATCTGGTCGAGCAGTCATGAATGAACTCCATGGATGAATTTGAAGTCCGGGAACAACTGGTCTCCTCCGGTTTGAGCGACGCTCAGGCGTCAGGGAAGGCCCGATTGTTTGTCGAAGCGACAGACGCGCTGCGCGAGATGGGCGCCTCGAGCGACTCCGTGCATTACTACTTCGTACCGGGCCGCATCGAGTTTCTGGGCAAGCACACCGACTACGCCGGAGGACGAAGCCTGATCTGCGCGCTCGAACGCGGCTTTTGTGTCGCGGCATCCGCTCGCGATGACGGCAGAGTACGAATAACAGACGCCGCGCAGAATGATCGCGTTGAGTTCAGCATCGGCCCCGAGTTGATTCCACGCGCCGGGCATTGGTCGAACTATCCGATGACCGCGGCGAGCAGGATCGCTCAGAACTTTGAAGGCCCGCTCCTTGGCGCAGACATAGCTTTCGTGAGCGACCTGCCGCTTGCTGCCGGACTCAGCAGTTCAAGCGCTCTAATCATTGCGGTGTTCGCTTCACTGGCTCGCATCAACGCACTGGACCAACGCGATGAATATAAGAACAACATCCACAGCCTTGAAGACCTCGCGGGCTATCTCGGTTCGGTTGAGAACGGTCAGACCTTTGGTTCTCTTGCGGGCAGCAAAGGCGTGGGCACTTTCGGGGGAAGCCAGGATCACACGGCAATCCTTTGCTGCCGGCCGGGTGAGCTGAGTCAGTACTCCTTCTGTCCCGTACGCCACGAACGCTCGATCGCGCTGCCCGCCAATCATGTTTTCGTGATCGGCGTAAGCGGAGTATTGGCGGTTAAGACTGGCGCCGCGCTTGAAAAGTACAATCGTGTGGCGCGCCTAGCGTCTGAGGTCCTCGCGGTTTGGCAAAGCGCGACCGGCCTGACGGCCGCCAGTTTGATGACGGCGGCGACCAGTTCAACAGACGCTCCGGAGCGAATGCGAGAAGCATTGATCTCATCACGATCCCCGGCTTTCTCACCCAAAGAGCTGCTCGGTCGCTTCGAGCAGTTCTTGACCGAATGCACTGAGATCATCCCCGGAGTGGCTCAATCGCTGGCTGCTGGAGAATTGGATAAGGTCGGAGCGATGGTCGATCGCTCACAAGATGGAGCGGAGCGATTGCTGAGGAATCAGGTTCCGGAGACGATCGCGCTGACTCGCATCGCGCGCGAACTCGGCGCCGTGGCCGCGTCGGCGTTCGGAGCAGGCTTTGGCGGCAGCGTGTGGGCGATGGTAAGAACCGACCGAGCGGAGAGTTTCAGGTTGGAGTGGGCTGAACGGTATCGGGCGCGGTTTCCGGAAGCCGCTAAAAAGTCGGCGTTCTTTTCTACTTGCGCGGGTCCCTCGATGATCGAGTTCGGTAGTGGGTCCTTGTAGGGCTCTTTGCGAACTCTGCGGTCCTTTGCGACCGTTGCGTTGAGAATTCCTCACGCAAAGGACCGCAAAGCTCGCAAAGGTTTACGCCTTTGAGCTCACCGATCGCTGAAAGGCTTTATGGCTGAGCGTGTTCAAAACCTCACGGCGTCTTACTCCCCCGCGACGGGCAATGCCTATGCCGAACTTCAAATTCTCCAACTCGGAGACTGAATGCGCGTCAGTTGAGATCACGAATTTGATCGAGCGCTTGCGTGCCTCTTTTATCCAACGTGGTTCAAGGTCGAGCCGATGCGGGGACCCGCTGATTTCAATCGCCGCGGCGGATTGCCCTGCAACATCGAGGATCTCCTCCATACGACAGGAGATCGGCGGACGCCGCTGCAGCAGCCGGCCTAACGGGTGACCCCACACCTTGAACAGAGGATTCCTCAAAGCAGTGATGACCCGCTTCGTCATCTCATCTTCATCGAGCTTGTAGCGGTTGTGAATGCTGGCGATGATCAAGTCGAACTTTTCCAGAATGCTGTCCGGGTAATCCAGCGCGCCGTCTCGCAGAATGTCGGACTCAGTTGCGCGCAATAATTTGATCGAGACTTTTTCCTGGACCCGGCTGATCTCTTCCCATTGCCGCTTCAAGCGATCCAGCGTCAAACCTCCAGCATAACTCGCGGTCGGCGAGTGATCGGAGATCGTCAGATATTCCATCCCCATCGACTCAGAGGCGCGGGCCATCTCCTCAATCGAATGACGACCGTCTGAGAAGGTCGTATGGCAATGAACCATTCCTCTTATGTCCTCGAGGGCGATCAAGTCTTCAGGGATCTTGCCCGCAAGCGCGGCTGCGATTTCACCGTCGCCCTCCCGCAATTCGGGCGTCACGTACTGCAAATCGAGGTGTCGATAGATGTCTTCTTCGCTGTTAACTGAAAGTGAACGTCGACTCTTGAGTACCTTCAATTTGGTCGCGGTGATCTGTATACCCTTCTGTTTTCCGATCGCCTCGAGTCCCTCCAGATAAGCGCGAGAACCGGTTTCATGATGAAGCAGGTTCCCGTAGTCGTTTGAGGACGCAGCTGAAAATGAAACTTTGACGCCGTCACTCAGCTTGACGGTCGCGGCGTTTCGCTCCTTGCTTATGACTTCAATGATCGGAGGATATTGGAGGAAGTGTCTCAACGCACGCTCGGGAGATTTGGAGACGCCGGCGGTCACTCGAATCACCGCGACAGTTTCTTTCCAGCGCCTGATTGAACCCGCCAGATCGATTGCGACAATCTCATCCATACTCCGCATGTAATCGATGACCCTTTGCCCGATCTTTAACGCGGCGCTTAGCAGGATTCGATCATCGCGGTTGTCGTACCTCGATATCTGTTCGCGGAGCGCCTCTTCGGTCTTCGCGCCGAAGCCCGGAATGTTGCGCAGCTTGCCTGCTTCAAGGGCGGCCTTGAGATCGGATACGCTGCTTATGCCGAGCGCCTGGTTTAGTGCCTGAATCCTCGTCACTGTGAGGCCCGGGATTTTGGACAGCTCTAAGACTCCTTGTGGCAACTCGCTGCGCAAGGAGTCGAGCAATGAGGAGCTGCCGGTTGAGTGGAGTTCTTCGATTACTCCGGCAAGCGACTGACCAATCCCCTTGATGTCCGTGAGGCGTTTTTGGCGGACGAGGGCCGCGAAATCCCCGTCCACTGCCGAGACCGCCTGCGCCGCCCGCGTATAAGCTTGCGAGCGATACTGATCTTTTCCGCTGAGTCTGAGGAGCAAGCCGATCTCCTGAAGCGCTGCGGCGATCTCGAATCGGTCCATTGGGTGAGGTGATGAGGATGAGTCCTGCGTCTTTTCTTTTCTTGATCCCATTAGTTATTAAGATTCGAATGGCTCTCTGATCTAGTGATTAGCTCCGATCGGATTGTAGCGCCAGGATGGGCGATAGCGCGATAGAACTCAAAACCCTACCCGTGGTTATACTGACCTTAGTCGACTTCGACATCGTCTCCTCCTGTCCCGATATCGAACTGCGCAGTACACAAATGGAGGCTAAACCGCCTAATTTGAGCTCTGGGAGGCTACTTCTTGGGCACGCTGCTTGTGTTTTTAAGAGTCGAGAAATGAGGAAAGAGATGACGACGAGAGGGTAATCAAGAGTACTTGAAACTTGAGGGGCGTTATTTAGTAGACTTATTGCCAATACACTTTTTGGAGATGGAAGAAATATTCGAGTCTCACAAATAGTGAACGGATTTTCGCTGAGAAGGAGGTGCAAGAATGGATTTCAATAGAGCGAAAAAACTAGTTACGAGAGGATTGCTCGCGGTTCTCCTTCTGTTCGGCGTATGGTCAGCAACTACTTCGACTGCAAACGCGCAGCGAAGAGTGCAGGGCAGAGTAGTTTTTGTACAGCGGCCATTGTTCTTCCCGCGGTACTATCCACGTACCTATACGGTGTACGACCCTATAGCCTATCAGCGAGAGCAGGGTTATAGTGACGGACTCAGTAGAGGAAAGGACGACGCAAAGCACGGTAGGCCTAATGACCCGGCGAGTCACAAGCACTTTTCGGAGTCTAACAGCATCACTTACCGAGACGCCTTTGCGCAGGGCTACTCTGATGGTTACGGCGAGCGAATGGGTTAAGGTTAGATTAGCAATTTAGCTCGAGAGGACCTCGAACGAACGAACAGAAGAGCGAGCGAAAAAAGGGACAGGGCTCCAAACGGGCCCTGTTTCTTTTTTGGAAGATCACTTATTCATGGTACGAGAGTCTACGGTACCTCTATAGTATTCACCGACGATTTGTTTTATATTCTCGATCTCCAAGCCCAGTGGAAATTCCCGACATTACCCGGAGGAAATCATGACCGGTTCGCTCCGATTGCGTTCATTGCTGGCACTGTTCATTGTCATTCTGATCTCGCTGGTCTCGACGCCGCTCGCCTCATTGGCGCAGGACCCGCCCAGGGACGACGAGAAAAAGGAAGACACCAAGGATAAGGATAAGAAAGAAGAAGGTCTGCCGCTCAAGACGGATAAGAAGATCGAATTCACCACCGATGAAGGAACATGGATGTCGCTTGACGTTTCATCGGACGGCAAGACGATCGTGTTCGACTTGCTCGGTGACGTCTATACCGTCCCGGCTTCCGGTGGTGAGGCAAAGCGAATCATCGGCGGCCTGTCTTTCGAGAGTCAGCCAAAGTTCTCCCCAGACGGCAAGAAGATCGCGTTCATCAGCGATCGCAGCGGAGCGGAGAACCTGTGGCTCGCGGACGCGGATGGATCTAACCCGAAAGCCCTGACCAAAGGCCGCAATCAATTGTTTCTTTCACCTTCGTGGACGGCGGATGGCCAGTACGTTATCGCGTCCAGATCCGGAGATGCCATCGGGACCTTCGCGCCGTGGATGTATCACAGAGACGGAGGCTCGGGCGTGCAGATTGGGCAGCCCGATCCGCCGCCGCTTCCGCCCGGATCGGGTCAGCCTCAACCGATTCGAAGGAATCGCTTTGGAGCGGTTGCTTCTCCGGATGGACGGTTCATCTATTACGCGCAGCGAAACGGAACGTTCAGCTACAACGCACAATTTCCTCTGTGGCAAATCGTACGCTTCGACCGCGACACCAGCGAAGCGTCACCAATCACCAACGCGCAAGGCAGCGCTATGCGGCCACTGCTGTCGCCAGACGGAAAGAAACTCGTTTACGCGACGCGATTCGAGGGCGGCACGGCCTTGCGAGTTCGCGACCTGGACACAAGTGAGGAACGTTGGCTTATCAACAATGTCACTCGCGACGATCAGGAGTCGCGAGGTACTCGCGACTTGATGCCCGGTTATTGTTTTATGCCTGACGGCAAGTCGATGATCGTCCCGGTGAACGGGAAGATCCAACGCGTCGATTTCGAAACCGGCAAATCAACGAACATAGCTTTCACCGCAAAGGTAGAAGCAGAGATAGCGCCGCGAGTTTATTTCGAGAATCGAGTAGACGACAGCGCGACGGTTCGCGCGAGGCTGATCCGATGGCCGGCGATGTCGCCCGACGGCAAGCGCGTGGTATTCAGCTCGCTCAACAAGCTGTGGGTTGCGGAGCTGCCTTCGGGGAGCGCCCGCCGATTGACTGATTCACAAGCCGGCGAGTTCATGCCGGCCTGGTCACCGGATGGCAGGTACATCGCTTATGTGACCTGGTCGCGTGACGGCGGACAGATTCTCCGAGTGCCGGCCGGCGGCGGTTCACCGGAAGCGCTAACTCGACGCTCGGCTTATTACTCGTCACCGGTTTATTCGCCCGATGGGTCTAAGATCGTTTTCGTCTCCGGCTCAACGGATGATCAGATGTATGCAGATTTGCACTACAAAGATTCCGATGTCTTTCCTGATGCAAGCGCCGATTCACTGAACCCGGCAGAGAGCGAGATTGACGGCATCCAGGGGAGCACCGGCACCGACCTTCGCTGGATCCCGGCAACGGGCGGCGATTCGAAGTTGATAGCTCCGCAGGGAGGACGCCATCCGTATTTCACGAGCGACCCGGAGCGCGTGTTTATTACTAGTCGACAAGGACTGGCCTCGGTTCGACTTGACGGCTACGACAGGCGAATTCATTTCAAAGTGTCAGGTACCGCGCCGGGACCATTCCCTCCCGAGGCCGACGATATCCAGCTCTCGCCTGATGGGCAGCGAGCCTTCGTCAACCTGCAAGGCAAACACTACCTTGTGTCGATTCCAAAGCCCGGCAAGGAGACAGTCACGATCAGCATCACTCCCAGCGGTCCATCGGCGGTTCCGGTGAAAAAGATGTCCGCGGAAGGCGGCGATTATCTCGAGTGGTCGCCAGACGGCAAGTGGGTTACCTGGTCGTGGGGCTCGAAGTTCTACCGCCAGAGTGTTTCAGCCGACAAACCTGAAGTCACCGATATCAAGGTCGAAGCCTCGCGCGCGCGGCCTAAAGGCAGCGTTGCGCTCACCGGCGCGCGCATCGTTACGATGAACGGCAACGATATCATCGAACGCGGCGATATTCTGATTACCGACAATCGAATCACCGCGGTCGGTCCGAAAGGCAAAGTTCAAATCCCGACCGGCACGAAGGTGATCGATGTAACCGGCAAGACGATCATCCCGGGTTTCGTAGACGTGCACGCGCACATGTGGCCGCCGCGTGGTGTGCATCAAACGCAGGTGTGGCAGTATCTCGCGAATCTTGCATACGGCGTGACAACGACTCGTGATCCGCAGAGCTCGACGACGGATGTATTCGAATACACCGACCTCGTGGACACGGGCGAAATAATCGGCCCGCGAGTCTACACGACAGGGCCGGGCGTGTTCGCGCAGTCGGGCCTCGATGACAAGGAAGCGACTCGCAATTACATCAAGCGCTACAAGGAGGCTTATCACACGACGACTTTGAAGGAGTATGTGGCGGGTGATCGAATGGTGCGCCAGTGGGTGGCGATGGCTTGTAAGGAATTCGGCATTACGTCAACCACGGAAGGCGCGCTGGATATGAAACTCGACCTTACGCAAATGGCCGATGGTTTCTCCGGTAACGAACACGCGTTGCCTCTTCATCCTCTTTATAACGATGTCGTTCAGTTCGTTGTGAAGACTGGGACGTTCTACACGCCGACGATTCTGGTAGCTTACGGCGCGCCGTGGAGTGAGAATTACTGGTTCGAGAACACAGATGTTCACGGAAACCAGAAGCTGCGGAAATTCATTCCGCATGCGCTGCTCGACACAATGGTCAAGCGTCGAGGGCAGTGGTTCCGCGAGGACGAGTACGGGCATAACGCGATCTCGAAAGCCGCCGCGGATATCGTTCATGCGGGTGGCCGCGTTTGTCTCGGAGGTCACGGCCAGCTTCAGGGGCTCGGTTGTCATTGGGAGATCTGGGACCTGCAGTCGGGTGGGATGACTCAGTTCGAAGCATTGCGCTCGGCGACTATCTTTGGAGCGCAGGCGATCGGTCTCCAGAAGGATGTCGGCTCAATCGAAGCCGGCAAACTTGCTGACTTGATCATTCTCGACAAGAACCCGCTCACCGACATTCGAAATACAAACACGATTCTTTACGTGATGAAGAACGGAGAAATGTTTGAGGGTGAGACGCTGAATCAGGTCTGGCCCGTGCAGAAGAAGCTTGAGAAGCAATACTGGTGGGACCGCGATCCGCAGTAGGGAAGTTATCGAACCACCATGTACGGGCGTGCCTCCGTGGGCGCCCCTTCTCGCTCGGACTCGAGATCAAACGAAGGAGGGCCGCCCACGGAGGGACGCCCGTACAATTGCCGCCGATCTGGAAACAAAACTCTTATTGCTCCGAACGCGGCCAGCGGCAGTAAGCCCAGGGACGACAAAGGGGCTGGGATTGCGGTTAAGATCGCGACGACCAGCCCCTTAGCCATTGCTGGTCTGTCGTCATCTTTGTAGATGCGTTTCTGAATCTGCATTGCGACGAGCCCAAGCAGGATTCCAATAGGTAACGAGAGCACCCAGCCAATTCCGCCGGTGGCGACTTCTTCCCCGAACAACATCCAGTCGACTACGAACAACAGAAGCGCCGTCAAAGGATGAAGTCCGAATGTTTTGCTGAGGAACTTGAGTCTCGTCATATAGTTCTTAGATTAGCCTCAAGCCGACTCGGTTGCTCTGTTTCATAAATCGGGCGGCGAATCTCGATCGGCAGATCACAGGTATCAGCTTCAGAACCGCGCCAGCTTGCCGGTGAAGCTAAGCGAAATCCAGAAGTTCAAACCGTCACTGCACACTCCGAAAGGTGCCGTGTTAGGGCCTGTAGAAAACGTCCCGAAAGGAGTAAGGTCCGATGGCTTCCACAACGATATACTGTCTCCAAGCGGGTTCGTCACCAGGATTCGCTCTCCATCGAATGCCGCTTGAGTGGGCGTGTTCAACCCGTTGCCGGTGAGAGTAGCCAGCACTGTCCCGGTCAGTCCACCTACCGCACGAACCACACTCACGCTGTCGGAACCATTGTTTGGCACCCAGAGGTTTGTTCCATCAAATGCCGGAAGCTTAGGAATCAGGCCAACCGGAACGGACAGAAGGATGTTGCCGCTCGAATCCAACTTCTTGAGCATGTGATCCCCAGCGTCGGTAACCCAGATATTGGCTCCATCAAAGAAGACATCATAAGGAGTGCTGAATCCTGTGGGAACCGTCGTCACGGTGACTGGGTTGAGGGTCATAATTGATATCGACCCTGTGGGGTTGGCAGTCCAAATACGCTGTCCGTCAAAGCTTATCCCGGCGGGAGCAACGTCCAGGTTGGAGATGGCGGTAGTAACCACGCCTGGAGCTTGTGTAGGGTCGATCTCGTATAGATTGCCGGACGACGATGGTGCTTGAGCGTGTCCGGTGACGAACACTTTCCCCATCGCCACCAGCACACCGCTGGCGTTAAACGCTCCTGTCCATCTCCCGAGCACTCGGCCGTCGCTCGCTCTCACCCGTATGACTTCGGTAGTATTCAACACCCATAAGTCAGCGCCGTCTGACTTGAGTAAACCAGTGTTACCACCCACATCAGTAAGGCCAAGGTTGGTTGCACCTTGAGTAGTCCAAAACTGATCAAGCGCCGCTCTCTTGCCGCTGCGCTTCACCGATTGATCCATCGTGCGCGAGACGAAAGCAGCCATCTGCTCTCGCGGAACATCCGCCGCCGGACTGTAGTGCATAGCGTCCGTGCCGTTGGTCAGCCCTGAAAAGAAAGCTTCGGCTATCGAGCAGAAGAAGATGTTGCTCGAAGCCACGTCCGTGAACGGCAGCGTAAGGCTTGCGCCTCCGCAGACACCCGTGTCGGCGTTCAAGCGTGTCGATGCCGCGGCGATAATTACAATCGCCGATAAGAGCAATAGTGTTCTCTTGCGTGTGGCGTTAAACATCTCATTCCCCTCTTTCACCGCCCGTTGGTTAAGTGCTCAGCGTCAGAACCGCGCCACCTGGCCTGTGAAGCTAAGCGAAATCCAGAAGTTCAGACCGTCGCTGCACACTCCGTAAGGGAACGTGCCGGACCCGGTCGAGAAGGTCCCCATCGGAGTCAGGTCTGATGCCTTCCATAACGATACGCTTTGTCCGATTTGGTTCGTCACCATGATTCGCTCTCCATCGAATGCTGCTTGGATCGGAGAATCCAGCCCGTTGCCGGTAAGAGTAGCCAGCACCGTTCCTGCCAGCCCACCTGTCGCACGAACCACACTCACACTGCTGGAGATGTGGCTTGGCACCCAGAGGTTTGTTCCATCAAACGCCGGGAACCTTGGGCCTGTGCCAACACCGACGGTCTGAACGATGTTGCCGCTCGAATCCAGCCTCTTAATTGTATGGTCGCCGGCATCTGTCACCCAGACACTGGCTCCATCATAGACGATGCCAAAGGGAAGGGAGAATCCCGTTGAGGTAGTCTTAACAGTGACAGGGTTGAAGCTCACGATCGATACAGATGGCGAGCCTGACTCTGAGCCAAAATTGGCAGTCCAAATGCTCAATCCGTCATAGGCTATTGCGATAGGAGAAGCACCCAGAATGGCGGTGACAGTAGAAACCGCGCCCGGAGCTTGCGTAGGGTCGATCTGATAAAGAATCCCGTTCGTTTGGTCGCCGTTGGGATACCCGGTGACGAAGACTCTCCCAATCGCCGGCAGCACGGCGGAGGCGTTAATCGCATCTGTCCAGGTCTCAAGCCCCCGACCATCGCTCGCCCTTACTCTTATGACCTGGTGGTTACTATTCAACACCCATAAGTCGGCGCCGTCTGATTTGAGCAGGCCGGGATTACCGCCAACAGTAGTCAGCCCAAAGGAGTCTGCGCCTTGAGTTGTCCAAAACTGATTAAGCTTCGCTCTCTGGCTGCTTCGCTTTACAGATTGATCCATGGTGCGTGAGACGAAGGCAGCCATCTGTTCGCGCGGTACTGGGGCGCTGGGGTTGTAGGTCGTCATCGTGGCGCCGTTAGTCAGCCCTGAAAAGAACGCTTCGGCTATCGAACAAAAGAAGACGTTGCTCGAAGATACGTCGGTGAACGGCAGCGTGATGCTCGCGCCTCCGCAAATGCCAGTGTCTGCGTTCAAGCGCCCTGATGCTACTGCGATCACCATGATTGCCACAGCGAGGAGGAATGCTCTCGTGCGTGTGTGTTTATTCATATCGTCTCTTCTTTTTTGATCGTTGATGCGATTGCCTCAAAGGAATTCGCGCAAGCACTACGATCAGAACCGCGCCAGCTTATTTGAGTTATGGAAAGTAATCCAGAAGTTCAATCCGTCGCCGCAGACTCCAAACGGGACCGTATTCACACCAGTGCTGAACGTGCCGATAGGAGTCAGATCCGATGCTTTCCACAAAGATACGCTATCTGAAGTTGCGTCCGTCACCATGATTCGTTCACCGTCGAACGCGACCTGAAAAGGAGAACTCAGCCCGTTACCAGTGAGCGTGGCCAGCACTGTTCCCGACAGTGTGCCTGTCGCGCGCACCACGGTTACCGTGTTTGAGTGATTGTCCGGCACCCAGATGTTTGTTCCATCGAAGGCCGGATGGCGCGGGCTATTGCCCACGAGCACCGTCAAGATGATGTTGCCGCTAGAATCCAGCTTCTTTAGGCTGGCGTCGTTGAGGTCTGTCACCCAGATGTTTCCGCCATCATAAATAACGCCGTAGGGAGCGCTAAACCCGGTCGTTATATTGGTGACGGTAAGGGGGCTCAGCGTAACTATTGATACCGATCCCGGAAAGACCTGGTTCGCGGTCCAAATCCGTTCTCCGTCGAAGGCGATTCCTTGAGGGCCGTTCCCAAGGCTGCTGCTTACGGTGGTAACTGCGCCTGCCGGCAGTGTGGGGTCTATTTCGTATAGGGCGCCCGGAACGGACTGTCCTGTTATGAAGACCTTTCCCATAGCAATGAGCACGCCGATGGCGCCACTCGCACCGCTCCACGTCCCGAGGAGGCGCCCGTCGCTTGCTCTTACTCTTGCAACGGTTGAATCAAAAACATTTGCCACCCACAGGTCCGCGCCGTCTGATTTGACAAGCACGGGACCACTTCCAACAACAGTCAGAGCAAGATTATTCTGGCCCTGAGTAGTCCAAAACTGATCAAGAGCTGCCCGCTTGCTTGCGCGCTTCACGGATTGGTCCATGGTGCGCGAAACGAAAGCAGCCATCTGCTCTCGCGGCACAGTTCCGCCGGGATTGTAGGTGGTCGAAGTAGTGCCGTTGGCCAGTCCCGAAAAGAACGCTTCGGCTATCGAGCAGAAAAAGACATTGCTCGAAGGGACGTCGGTGAACGGCAACGTAAGGCTTGTGCCTCCGCACGTGCCCGTGTCGGCGTTTAATCGTGTGGACGCCAGCACGACAGTCATTGTAACCACGACTAGAACGATTATTCGACTTCGTATGCTGACATTCATGATGTTCTCCTTGTTCCGGAAACTAACCTTCAACCGCGCCTATCAATCGGGTAGTTTGGACGGGTTTATCGGGCAATTGATTCCACATTCAAAAGTGTTGAGCGAGCGGACACCATTTGACAAGACGACTCGAAAAAATGCGCCCTGCTCATTACCGGGCAAGCGTCAAACACTTCTATTATCGCACAAGCAAACTCGGTTGAGCATTATTTCCTGGCATGCGGCGAAGCTGTGTATTATCTTCGGAGCCACATCTGGAGTCGAAACGATGAGGCAAGTTCCCTAAGGAGAATTTCCAATGCGTAAAGTTTTGCTTCTCACTCCTCTGCTGCTCATGGCCCTGGGCTCAATATCGCTAGCGCAACCTGTTTTCAGCGATATCTTCCCAGCCGAAGAGTTCACCGCGCGCCGCGCAAAGCTGATGTCGCAGATCGGCGAAGGCGTTGCCATCCTTCAGGGGACAACCGAGCGGCCCGGCGAACAGCCTCTGCGCCAGGGCAATCAGTTCTTCTATCTCTGCGGAGTCAACGAGCCGCGCGCGATTCTGGTCATCGATGGAAAGACCAAACGTTCGACGCTGTATCTATACGGCGGAGCCGAACGGCGCGAGCGCATGTTCGGGTCAGCGCTGTATCCCGGCGATGCTTCTGTAAAAGCGACTGGCATCGAATCGGTTCTTGCGCGCGAAGACTTCGCCAAGGCTGTTGAAGCTTTCGCGCGCGAGGGACGCACACTCTACACGCCCTTTCGCCCCGAGGTATTAGGCAACGCTTCATCGAGCGACGTTGTCGGACTTGCGAAGAACACAAAAGATGATCCGTGGGACGGTCGCCCGTCACGTGAAGAAGTATTCATTCAGAAACTGAAAGCTTCGGGTCCGCAGGTCGGCGTTCAGAACCTCGATCCAATTCTCGATGCGATGCGCGCGATCAAAAGCCCGCGCGAAATCGCCATCATTCGCGAAGCCACCCGCATCGCCGGGCTCGGCATAATGGAAGCGATGCGCGATGCCCGGCCCGGGATGTTTGAGTACGAGCTGCAAGCCGATGCCGAGTTTGTCTTCAAGAAGCATGGTTCGCAGGGAGCCGCTTATTTTGCGCTGATCGCGACTGGGCAGAATACGCTCTACTCGCATTATCACAAGAACACCGCGAAGCTGCAGGATAGTGATATGGTGCAGTTCGATTACGCGCCCGATTACAAATACTACGTTTCAGATGTCACGCGAGTATTCCCCGCTAACGGCAAGTTCACGTCGCGGCAGCGCGAGTTCTACACCATCTACTTGCGATTGTATCAAGCGGTGATGACTTCAATTAAAGTGCACGCCCGGCCGAGTGAGATTATCAAGGAAGCGGTGGTGAAGATGGATTCGGTCATGTCGACTTTCAAATTCACCGATTCGAAAATCAAAGAAGCAGCCACTCGCTTTGTTGAACGCTATCGCGCGAGCAAGGCTAACAGTCTCGGACACACGGTCGGGATGGAAGTGCATGATGTGCGGCTGCCGACGGAGACATTGGAACCGGGAGCGTTGTTTACGATCGAACCGGCGATGACGATTCCGGATGAGCACATCGGCATTCGTCTCGAGGACGTGATTCTGATTACCGAGAAAGGCTATGAGAATCTGTCGGCGTTCGTGCCGTTCGAGATCCCGGATATCGAGAAGCTGATGGCCGAACCGGGGCTCAGCGATAAGCAATTGAAACCACATGCGCAGAAATGAGCCAGAGCGATAGGCATCCGGACTAAACATCGGTCTTCGGAACATTCCGCGGATCAAATGACAGGCAGGGAAGAGGGACTTGTCCCCGCAGGCCGATGTAATGGCAGATGGAGCGCGGACAAGTCCCTCTTCCCTACCTGTAAATGTCAAATGTGATTCTCAGACTACCAATCGTCTAAAAGAGAAAAAGGAATGTTGATAAACTCCATCTTGCAAGCGCTCAAAGTTGTCGCGGCTACAACGGCGATCGCAGTTGTCGTAGTGGCCTTTCACGATTCGGGGTCTCGTTCGGCCCACAGTCCGAAACGAGCCGGCGCCGTCGACGTACATCAACCCGTCGCGCGCGACGCCTCGCGAGCGCTTCCGGAATTGGTTGCCGGCGAACCGATCGAAGTAGAGCGAGGCCCATCAGCTCAGCAGAATCCAGCGCCCGCCGCACCGATTGTGCCGCCAGTCATTACCAGTCCGCCGGGAGCGGCGGCCGTTGAACAGAAGTCGCAAGGCGCCCGCGCGGCTGCCGCCCTCGTCGAGAGCTTTGATGGACTCGGCGCCGGCTTCGAAGGCCCGCACGGAACCGCCACTCTGCGCAATCCTTCTGATAACAGCCTTGCGGTCGGACCGAACCACATCTTCCAGATCGTCAACTCACGAATGGCGATCTTCACAAAGAAGGGCAAGCAGTTTGCGGCGTCGGGCAAAGCGATATATGGACCTGTGCCGACCAACACGATCTTCAAGGGATTCGGCGGCGCTTGCGAATCGATGAATAACGGGGACGCCGTCGTGCGCTATGACCAGCTTGCTGATCGCTGGCTTGTGGTTATGCCTACCTTCAGACGCGGAGGTGTCCGGCCCGATCAGCCGAAGCCGGGCCGCTCAGGTGATCCCGCCCAGGTGAGTGTTCCCGGACAGGCAGGGCAACCCGGTCCTCCCGCTCGGCTGTTCAGTCCACCGCCGCAGGTTGAACAACCTCCTCAACCGCGCGGGCAGACTGGGCGGCCGGGTCCACAGGGGCCTTACTCGATGTGCTATGCGATAAGCGCGGGACCTGATCCGTTTGGTCCGTACTATCGCTACGAATTCCTGCGGCCGCTTTTCCCCGACTATCCGCGGCCGGCGGTCTGGCCGGATGGCTACTACACTCCGACGAGCACCGGCGATGAAGTAATTCAGAAACATGCTTGCGTTGTCGATCGGGCGAAGATGCTGAAGGGCGAACCTGCGACCGAGCAGTGCGTCATCATCGACGGGGTGAACTTCCTGAACAACGCGGACCTCGACGGCAAGCGTCTGCCGCCGGCCGGCGCTCCCAACATCATGATGGCCGCCGGCGGCACCCAACTGAAAAAGATCATGGAGGATGATGCAATCTTCGTCTGGAAGTTTCACGTTGACTGGAAGCATCCGGTTAATACCAAAGTCATCGGGCCGGAGAAAATCGCCGTAGCCCCATACCATTATTTGTGTGATGGCCAACTCACCAACTGCGTGCCGCAGCCGGGGACGGAGCGGCGGCTCGACGCGCAAGGCGACAAGCTCATGGCACGGCTCGTCTATCGCAGGATTGGCGATCGAGAGTCAGTAGTCGCCGTTCATTCCATCAACACCTCGGCTGGAGCAGGGGGCGTGCGCTGGTACGAGTTTCGGATCAACAAGGACCGCAGCGTCAAATTGCATCAGCAGGGAACCTATGCACCCGATGGGCTTTATCGCTGGATGGCGAGCCCGGCTATCGATGGGCGGGGTAACATTGGAATCGGTTACTCGTTCGGAGGGACGCCGAGCTTCGCCGGCCAGCGATTTGCTGGTCGAAGCGCTGATGATCCGCTCGGACAGTTGACGTTGCGTGAGACGGTGCTCGTCGAGGGTGAAGCCTCGCAAAATGTCATGCGCTGGGAGGACTACACCCAAACCGCCGTTGATCCGAGTGATGACTGCACGATATGGTACGTCGGGGATTATCTAAGGAAAGGCGCCACGAATTATTCGTCGAGGATCGGAGCGTTTCGAATGCCCGGCTGCCCCGGCAGACGTTGAGACGCGTAGTGCAATCCGTCGTCCTGGCGAGCTTTGCGGTCCTTTGCGAGCTTTGCGTTAAACGAATTTCTGAGAGCACGACGGCACTCTTTCACGCAAAGCTCGCTAAGGACCGCAAAGCTCGCCAAGAAGACGGATCAGCACTGATTTGATCGTCATCACCCGCTCACAGGTCGAAGGCTCTTACGAGGAATGCCGCCATCTGCGCTCGCGTCACTGAATCGCTCGGACAATACATCAAGTGATCGGGTGTGCATCCCTGCGTGATATTCAGCACTGCCACTCGGTCGATAAAGTTGTAGAAGACATTTGCCGGCGGCACGTCATTGAATCGCTGAGTGGCCGGCGTCGGCGGTGTGAGCTCTCCTAATCCTCTGAGCAGGAACGCAGACATTTGTTCCCGCTTCACCGGGTCAGACGGACAATACATCAAGTGATCGGGCGTACACCCGAGCGTAATCTGTAACTCCGCCAGCCGGTCTATGAAGTTGTAGAAGACATTCTGAGGGGGAACGTCATTAAAGCGCTGACTGGCAGGAGTTGGTGGACTGAACTCGCCTTTCGCTCGCAAGATGAACGCAGCCATCTGCCCGCGAGTTACCGGATCGCTCGCGCAGAAGTTTCCGTTGCCGCACCCAAGCGTCACTCCTCGAGCCGATAGCTGGCCGATCACTGTATAGAACACATCGTTCGCCGGCACATCGAGAAAATCGATGCCCTGATAAACCGTGAACGCGCGCCCGCCAATCGTAATTGAATCGCTTCGAATCGTCGGGCCGGGGTTTGCGTCCACCGAGTACTGAACCGAGCCGTTCCCGCTACCCGCGCTACTGGAGGTGATGTGTATGAACGTGGCGGTAGTGCTGGCGGTCCATGCGCAACCCGGGTCCGGCGCAGTGAGGTTCACCAGGCCATTGCCTCCATTTCCAGCGAGGCTCTGATGGTCGCGGTCGAGGGCGAATGTACATCCGGAATTCTGGGTGACCGTGAACGTCAGGGCGGCAATTGTCATCGTGCCCATTCGAGCCGGCCCTGTGTTGACGCCAACTGAATAATTAACCGTTCCGTTTCCTGAGCCGCTTGAACCTGAGTCGATGGTAATGAAACCATCATTGCTCGCCCCGGTCCACGGACAGCCGGTATTCGTTATGACGTTGACCGAGTTCATTCCTCCCGCGGCGACAAAGTTCTGACTCATCGAGCTAAGCATAAAAGTGCAGCCTGAGTCCTGAGTCACAGTGAAGGTCTGTCCTGCGATCGTCATCGTGCCCATTCGAGCAGGCCCGGTGTTAGCGGCAACTGAGTAGTTCACTGTCCCGTTACCGGAGCCGCTCGCCCCGGAAGTGATCGTTATGAACGAGGCGTTGCTTACAGCAGTCCAGGCGCAGGCGCTCGTCGTGGTGAGTGTGACGCTCGCGATGCCTCCGGCTGCGACGAAGTTCTCCGTATTACCCGACAAAGAGATGCTGCAATCGTCATTGATGATTGCGCCGGTGCCGTCGGCGTCGCTGACGGTCGCGGCGCTTGCGCCGAACAAGTGGACTGTGAACGCCTCATCCGGCTCGACGGTTGTGTCGCCGGTGACGAGCACCGTGATTTGTTTGGCCGTATCCGCAGGCAGGAAGAAGAGTGTGCCCGATTGCGTTTGATAGTCGTTGTCAGCAATCGTCGCCGAGCCATTCACCGTCGTGAAGTTCACCGAAGCGTTCGCCGCGGTGCTGCCAATCCTAGTTACGGTGAAGATGAAGGAGGTCGTTCCGCTATTGCCTTCGTTGTGCGTTACGTCGTCAATCGTAAACGCAGGCATGTCGCCCACATTCAGCGTGAAGGATGCTTCAGTAAAGGAGCCGCAGTTGTCTGTAGCTCGAACGGTAATGGTGTGCGCTCCCGATGGTTGAGCATTCGTGATCGAGACCACACCGTTTGAATCAACCGTGGGTGCGGTCGTCAGCCCGTGTCCGGCTTGAACGGAATACGTGACCGAGGCGCTCGTTGCGGTCGGCGAGACGTTCAGCGAACCTCCGAAGACGACCCCCTGCGGACTCGCATACGTCAGAGCCGGCGCGGTTGAACATACCGGCACGCAAGCCGAGAACTCTGACGTGTTGTTCGTCGGATTAGTTGCGGTTGACGTAATAAACTGGCCGACTGCCGCCGCTGCCAATGTGACATTGAACGGCGCATTGCAACTGCCATCGGTCATGACGGTGGTCGATCCGAGATAGGTGCGGCCTTCTCCATTGCCCGAACCGTCGCACGCCGTGTTCGCGAAGAACTCGATCGTAAACGAAGTGCCCGCGGTGCTGTTGAGCGAGCCAACGATGTTCACGCTCATCCCGTCGGAGGTAGCCGACGTCAGCACTGGAAAGTTTTGAAGGAAATTGCCGCCCGAGTCAGTGTCGCAAGAGTCGTTCGGCGTCACACCATCAATCGTGCCAAACGGAGGCGGCAGCAAATTGATGCCGAGACCGGTATTCGAATGAATCGAGTTCCGCGTGAACTTATTGCCGGTCATCAACGTCAGACCGAACCGGTAATCCGGCTCGATGTGAATTCCGTCAGCTCCGTTGAAGGCGATGATGTTGCTGTCAATCAAGTTGTTGGGCGCGCCCGCGCAGACGAAGACAATTCCATGACTTCCATTGCCAAGATTCGCGGCGCCCGTGCGGTCGGTGCCGATCAGGTTGTTGGAGATGTTGGTCTGCGATGAATCGCACAGTCCGATGCCGCTGCCCATATTGCCTGAGACGAGGTTGTTTTGAATGACATTGTTGGAAGCTTGCGCCGAGGGGGAGCCGAAACCGTGAACGTCGATTCCGCTGCCATTGGGGACGGCGGCAGTGCCCGTGGCGTCCGTGCCGACGTAGTTGTTGAGGATTTGATTATTGGATGGGGTTGAATCGTTAGGGTAACTGATGCTGATGGCGCCGCCAATGAAGCCGTTAACTACCAACCCGGTGATCGTGTTGTTATCGCCGCTGATGAAAAACGCGCCACCGGAAGCGAGCATGCTTCCGTTGATAGCAACCTCCGGGCCATTCAGGTTGGTGTCGCCGGTGAATATCGTCTGCGTATTGCCCTCAATTCGCGTGTTGTTGCGAACGGTCGGCAATGCGGACGACGGCCTGATCGTGAACACGCCGCCGGCGAAACCGGGGTCCGTCGCCGGAATGTTGAAGATGACATTGTTCGGTCCGGAACTCGCGGCGGCATCGGTCATCGCCTGGCGCAGCGACCCGGCGCCGCCGTCGTTTGTGTTGGTCACTACCAAACAGTTGTCCAGGCAGAACTGCAGCAGCATCGAGTCATTCTGTCCGATCAGGTTACCGGCAGGCGATGTCAAGCTCCGCGATTCGCCGGCAACATACAGGTACGTCCCGTCGCTACTCGCGGCGTTCGCCAGATCATCTTGCGCGCCGCCGAAGTACGTTGTCCCGAGCGTGTCGCCGTTGGCCGGATCGATCTCCAGAACCACTACGTCGTAGCCACCCGAGCCGGCGCTGTTGGTGTAGCCCACGGCAAAGAGATGACTGCCAACTCCGGCCACTCCGGTCAGCACATCGGTGCCCGCGCCGCCGGAGGTCCTGCTCCATGCGCGATTACCGGCTTCATCGTACTTTTCGATCAGATAATCATTGCCCGAGGTATTGCCGACGGCATAGAGCGAGCCTGCGAACGGCGTCACCGCGCTGAACAGGCCCGTGACATCCGCCGGCCGCTGTTTCCATATGCGATTCAGGCCGGAATCGTATTTCATCAGCACTGGTCTAAAACCGCCAGTTTCGCCCGCGCCGGTAAGATTACTCTGGCCCGCGACGAAGTAGTTGCCGTTGAGCGAGGCGATCCCAAACGCATTGCTGCCGCCGATGCAATTGAAGCCGCCGAAACTGACGCCCGGCTCCGTCACCTTGTTGATCATCCCGCCGGCGGCGTCATACTTGGTAAGAACAAAGACGGTATTTCCAAAGCCGCAATTCTCGGCGCGGCTGGTGACATAGACATAAGGCGTGCCGCTCTCGGTAACGGCAATCGCATGAGAGTTGCTTTCGCCGCCGCGATACGGAAAGAAGTTGGTGCTCTGGCACCCGATAGCTGCGCCGCCGGTGGTGTAGCGAGCCAATATGCTTTTGCCTTCGGTGTCGCCCACGCCGTCGCTGGCTCCGCAAGTCGGCGGAGACGCGCCGCCGACCGGATAAACAGTGCTGCCCAATTGCGTCAAGCCCTGGAACCCGGCATTCGAGCTAAGCGTGGCATAGAAGGACGACGAGAAGGTCGTCAGCTCATATCCGATCAGGAGCGCGTTTGGTCCATCCGTGCCGGCGGTCCATGCTTTATGCGAGCCGGCGCCGGCCGCTGCTATGTAGAGATCGGCGCTTCGTTGGTCGCCGGCGCCGCCTTGAAAATCACTATGCCTTAGAGTCAGCACGGCTGCGCTGGCGAGTGCCTCGACCGAGTTGAGATTGGTGGACGAGTCACCGGATTGCTCTTCCGCGGCGTGCGCGCCGGCATTGAAATGAGTCCGGTCTGGGATCTCGCTATGGGCTTGGGTTACGCGATGCTCGCGAGCAACAAAAGCGTTCGATCCCAACACCACGAGGAAGACTGCGATTGACGTGAGGCATAAGGGCAAATGTCTTTTCATTTCTGTTCTCCCGCTGGCGGGTAGCGTATTAGCGTGCTACTGGATAAGCAGTCCTCTGAACGCTGAGGCTCCGAGCGCCAGGTGCGCCTTAACAACACAGGCCCATTGCTGCTGAGAGCAACTAAGGTGCCCCGTGCTGTCAATTGAACGCAGGGCTTTATTCTTAAGTTTAGGAAGCTTCGAGGTAGAGGTGGTCAACCGGAGCAAGTGCGGATGTTGCGCAGGCGGCTACGTTGGCAGGGCATTTCCAGATTCGATGTAGCGTTGGATGTTACATCTCCGGGCTTTGGACTGAATCGTTATTAGCGAACTCTGAACTCCGAACGATGTTCATCAAACTACGCCCTCTTCAGTATCCTGTGGAGCGTAATCCGATGTAGTCCCAATCTGGAAGCTGCTTCCGTGAGGTTTCCGCCGCACTCATCAATAACTCGCTCGGCAAGCTCTCGCTCCTGCTGGGCGAGCGCGCGTCTGATTTCCTGTTTGCGATGCCGCAACTCGAGCAGGTTGGCGGGTGGCGTTTCGAGAATTCTTTGCAAGGGATCTCTTTGCAAACTTATCCGCTCGGCGTGGGTCTTCAGAACTTCCTCCGGGAGGTCTCCCGCGGTAATTGTTTCGTCTGCGGAGAGCGCGACTAGCCGATGAATCATATTCTCGAGCTCGCGGACGTTGCCGCGAAACACATGCTCTTTCAGCAACTCAATCGCCTGGGGTTCCAGTCGAGCGTTCGTACCGTAAATCGCCGAGAACTTGTTAAGGAAGTGAGCGATAAGCAGCGGGATGTCGCCCTTCCGTTCCGCGAGGGTCGGCAGGCGAATCGGAATAACGTTCAAGCGATAATAGAGCGCTTCCTGGAACTTGCCCGCTTCCATCATTGCCTTCAGGTCTTTGCTGGTTGCAGCAACGAGTCGCGCATCTATGTGAATCGTTTCCTTGCCGCCGAGCCTGCTGAGCTCATTAGATTGCAAAAACCTGAGGAACTTACCTTGAAGCGTGTAGGCAAGCTCGCTCACCTCGTCCAGCAAGATCGTGCCGCCGTTCCCCTGTTCGATGCGTCCGACGTATCGATGGGTCGCGCCAGTGAACGCTCCTTTCTCATGCCCGAACAATTCCGATTCGAGAAGGGTCTCGGGAATAGCCGCACAATTGATCGCGACAAACGGGCGGTCGCGGCGCTCGCTCTGATAATGAAGCGCGCGCGCGACCAGCTCTTTGCCTGTGCCGCTCTCGCCTTCTATCAACACGGTCGCGGGCGAATCCGCGATGCGGACAATCAACGATTGCACGGCAAGGATCTTAGGGTCTTGACCGATGATCTCTTTTGAAGCGCGGGTGGCGTCGAGAAAGACGCGATCCTCCTGTTTGAATGCGGCTGGAAGCAAGCCGGAGTGACGAAGATAGAAGACCGCAAATCGCCCGGCATTCTCAACCAGCTTCGGATCTTCCTGATCGAACGCGCATGGCTCGGTATTGTTCTCGAGATAGATTGCGCCGACCGGACGCCCTCCGTCGGTCAAAGGAACAGCTAGCACTGATTTGAGCTGAAACTTGATGACACTGTGTTCCATTGAGTATGCCGCGTCATGAGAAGCGTCTTCCAAAAGAAGAGAGTTCCCGCACTCTAAGACTTTTCTGAGAAGCGTGCGGCTGAAATTGTATTCTTCGAGTGACAGGTTCCTCGTTCGAAAATTGCGCGCGGCAATGACGTCCGCTTCGGTTGATTCGGGCAGATAGAAGAGAATGAATCCCCGCTCGGCCCCGGTACTTTCAATCAGGCGGTCTATCATCAAATCGCAGAAGTCATTCAAGGATGATTTCTCGGTTTGCAGGAGCGCGAGAATAACGCCGGCTGTGCGGCCCTCGCCCAGGCTGCTGCCCAGCTCCTCCGCTTCGCGTTCGATGTTGGCGAGGAAGTCTCGTTTGGCTAGATCCGTCAATAAACCAAGCTGATCTTTCAACGTGTTCAACTGGGCGGCTATGTGCTGCAGGCGGCGGTCAGCCGTATCGGCCTGCAGCAGGCGCACCGATTCGGCAAGCGATGAGATCATCTGCTGAGAGGCCCGCTGCTGTTGATCGAGCATAGCCGCGAATGCTTCTGAAAGTTTATTGATTCGATCAGCTTTGGCTTTCATTGATTATGCTTGGGCTACCAATCCGGTTCGTACTTCCCCGAATCCCACCAACGCAGTTGGTGGCTAGAGTTTCGACATTATCCCCGAAGGGGATTCGTCTTCCAGCCCAGGGTTGCGGTACTCAGCTACCCTGGGAAACCCGGCGGACGAGTTCACCAACCCCAACGGGGTTGTGGCTCCGTAATTCACCAAGCGGATTAGATTCTCTCGAATCGTTATCGTCTGGTGAGGTCATTGCTCCTTTCACGCAGGGCAATGCCGCAACCCGTCGGGGTTGCGAGGACCATCGCTGATTCCCAAGGTAGCTGAGTACAGCAACCTTGGGCTATGGGCCGCAACCACTTCGTGGTTGATTCACCAACTGCGTTGTGGGATTCGGGAGCTTGCATTTAATCAAGCCTATAGCCCCAAAGTATCCGGTGCCTAGTATGAACCCGAACGGATTTATCGTGTTCGCCGGAAACGATATGTTTTCCGTCTGGTGAGAACGCGACCGAACGAACTGGCGCGGCGTGAGTGCCGATACGCGTCGCAAGGCTGCGGCTGCCGACGTTCCACAGAGCGATCGTCTTATCATCGCTCGAGGATACAACCTGGTTGCCGTCCGGCGAGAACGCGACGGATTTGACGCGCGCCGCATGGCGGCCCATCACCGCGATTAGCTCAAGGGGATGTACATTCCACAATTCGACTTTACCGTTGTCGTCGCCGGCCGCCAGGTATTCGCCATCAGGGGAAAAACTAAGGCTGATGAAAGGCGAATCCGGAGATCGAGTGTGAGCAATGACCTCCCAGCTTTCGGTGGCAACTAAACCCAGGTGACCATCGAAGACAGTCGACGCAGCCAGCAACCGCCCATCATTGGAAAAGGCCAGGCCATAGATCTGAGAATTCATTCCCATCCAGTCATCGTCCGGGTTGTCATTCTTCAGCTTGTCGAGATAGTGACAAACATTGCTCCCGTCCGCGGTATCGTAAATCCCATGCGAAGTAGCCATCCAGCGGCCGTCGGATGAAAGTGCCAGACCATTGCTTCCAATCATGACAGAAGTTTGCGAGACGAAGACTCTTAACGGCGTACCGCGCGCGATGTCCCACAAGATCGACGGCTCTTGAAATCCGCATGAGATGACTCGCTCGCCGTCTGGCAAAAACGCGACTCCGTTCGACTTTGACTTGTGCCCGAGCAATACTGCTTCTTTTTGTCCGGTCGCCGCATTCCAAACTATGACCGAGCTGTCTTCTCCGGTAGAAGCAATGCGCTTGCCGTCGCGCGAATAAGCGACTCCATACACAGCCCCGCTATGTTCGTTGAGGTTCGCCACACGCTGACGTTCCGCGACGTCCCACACCAGAATTGCTCCGTCTGTGTGCGTCGAGACAAGCCAGCGGCCATCCGGAGAAAACGTAACACTCCATACCAGCGCATCATGTTCGAGGGTGGCTATCTTGGTGTGTGTTCGAGCGTCCCACAGAATCACGTTCTCCGAGGCGCTGGCGGCGAGTCTGCCATCGGGCGAAAAAGCCACTGAACGTCCATTGTCCTTGTGAGCTTCGACACTCATAAGAACCTTGCCCCGCTCGATGTCCGCGACTTGAACAAAGCCCTCGCCATCAACCGACAGTCTCATCTTGCCATCCGGGGAGATCGCCTCCCATCCGTCTCTCAGCCCCGGGATAATTCTCTTCTGTAGCGTGCCCCTTGCTACATCGAGAGTCGCCAGTTCGTTGTGATTCAGTACAGCGCAGAGGTTGCTGCTGAACGGCAAGAAGTCAAGATTGCTGCCGGCGAAGCGCAGCGGGATTTCGACTTGTTTTTCAAAGCTCCCAACTGCCCACGAAATCGTCTCTGTGCCCAGCGAGACCAGGAGCCTTCCATCCGGTGAGAATGCCACATCGTCGACTCCTTCCGTGTGACCTCGCAAGACAAAGGCTTTCTCAAGTCGCGCCCGGTCCCACACGATCACCGTCTTGTCCATGCTTGCGCTGGCGAACCATTTCCCGTCCGGCGAAAAGGTGACGGCAGTGACGATGCCATCGTGATCGGCGAGCGTGGCCAGGCGCTGCCGCTTCGCAAAATCCCACACGATTATCTTCTTATCCTCGCCGCACGACACCAACAGAGTGCCATCGGGTGAGAAGGCCGCGCGTCGCACAGCGGCGGTGTGCCCATCGCTCAATCGAACGCTTTCCCATTCTTCGGTGACCGACAGCGCGGCTGCAGCAGCGGTCGCGCCGGCCAAAAGCAAAATAATCAGGGTGCCAGCCTTGAATAGGCCAAGCTTGAGACTCCTCCGCAACAACTCGCGCTCGCGCTCTCCGCGCTGCGCGTCTGAATACCTGCGAATAAACCAGAGCTTGCTCAAAGGTATGCGCGTGCGAGTGTCAATTGTGTAATTGGACAAATACTGGCGAAACAGGCGGTTGGCCCGCTGCGTCGCATCCATTACCCGGCCGGTGACCTGATTGATTCTATCGATCAGGTATTCGTGCATGAGTTCGTAGCGCCACGGGTCATCGTCCTGCACTTCCCTGATCAGGCGGGCGTCCGAGAACAGCCTAAGAAGCCGTGCAATGGCAACCCCGCTGCGCTGCGCGCGTCTGGCAATTTCGTCCAGGGTCAGAGTCAACCTGGTGTTCTCTTCAGAGATAACGCTGCGGAGCAGTAGGCGCGCGCCCTCAGCATCACCCGATGCCTGAATTACATCCTCGAGAAAACTGTGAACAAGAGGCTCCTTGCCGCCCGCCAGCCTATACGCTTGTAATGTATGTATCCGTTTTCTTTGTAATTGTTCGCCCACGATCTGCAGCTCAGAAGGTGACACGGTTCCGGCGCTCGACAGGTCGCGAGCTATCTGGCGGGACAACCCTGTTTCAAATGGGAGCCCCGCGCGCCGCGCCGACCGCTCGATTATCTCGACCGCCTGCGCCTCTTCGAGATTGCGCAGCTGATAGAGTCCCGAGCTGATCAGCGGCTCGGCGATACGGCCGCCCATCTCAGCGTGAATGAGGTAGAGAAAGTCGCTGCGCATCGAGACCAGGCATTTCACCGGCAGCGTGTGATCCCGATAGCAATGCGCAAGGAACGAAAGGAAGGGCTCACGCTCTTCCAGATATCTGTGGCTGACGAAGAACTCTTCGAATTGATCGCATACCAGAACAATCGTACCGCCCAGTGCTCCTGCAACTCGCCTCAGATACTCGATGGGAGGCTCGCCTTCAAGAATCTCAACTTGACTCCGTTTCCGGCACTCATCGAGCGCGGCCGAGAGAGGGTTCTTATACGAACGGCAGTAGATTGGCACATACCCCTCGCCCCACAACCTGGGCAGTAATCCCGCTCTTAGTAACGACGTCTTGCCACATCCCGATTCCCCGAACAACACACCGAAGCGAAAGTCACCGTGCCGAATCAATTCGTAGAGTGACGCCGTTTCCGTTTCTCGCCCGTAGAAGCGGCTTCGGTCGGCTTCTTGAAATGGCAACAAGCCTCGAAATGCTGCGCCGGCCGGCAATGGTTGCATGGGCATAGGCGCTTTCTTTTGGGCCACTGCGTATCCCAAAGCGCACGCCGCCGCGATCGCCAGAAATCCGATTGCCGCCGTCCAGTTCGGCCCGTGAGATTGAACAATAGCCCAGAGCGCCAGTGACGCCGCCAAAGCGCCCGTCACCACAAGCCCCCTTCGATGCCGCCACGCGAGTGCTTGCAGGTGTGAGCCGGGGGAACCGTCCGCGGGTGAGATCCGATCGGTGACTGGCGTTGCGCTCTCGGCGACCGATTCGGCGTAGAACCTGCGTTCGATGTCCGTCAACTTTTCGAGCCTGGACTTCAGCGCGTTCAGATCCGATCGCAAGTCTTCCGCAGTTGCGTATCGTTCATTACGGTCTTTCGCGAGTGCTCTCCGGAGTATGCTTTCCAGTTCAAGCGGCGCATCGTCGCGAACAGAGCTCAACGGTGGCGGTTCGTCATTCAATGTTGCACGGAAGACGTCTGTTCTAGTCTCGCGATCAAACGGTCGCCTCGCTGTCAACATTTCATAAAGCACCGCTCCGAGGGAAAAGATATCCGTACGCTCATCCATGGCGGCGCCTCGAAGCTGCTCGGGTGACATATAGCCCGGTGTGCCGGACGCTTCGTGTACAAGGACGGCCCCCGATTCATTTGGCGTGTCCTCAGCGCCGATCGAACCGTGTGCTCGCAGGGCGTCGTGAGCAGCAGAGGGGTTCGTAACGGACCGAAGCCGTGCGATTCCGAAATCGAGGACCTTCACGAGCGCGTCAGACGTGACCATGATGTTGGAGCTCTTGATATCACAATGAACGAGCCCTCGTCTGTGTGCGGCTGCCAACGCTTCAGCGATCTGTAAGGCGATATCAATGGCAGAGGTCAGATCGAGCGGTCCGCGCGCGATTATGGATTTCAAGTCTTCTCCGTCCACCCATTCCATCACCAGGAACGCAAGGTGGCCGGACTCACCCAACTCGTAGACTGTGGCGATATTCGAATGGCTGAGCGCCGCGGCCATCTGGGCTTCGCCACGCAGTCGTTCGTTCGCTTGTTCGCCGCCAGAGTGCGATGCGCTTAGAAGTTTTATGGCGACAATGCGCTTGAGCCTAAGGTCTTCGGCTTTCCAAACCTGTCCCTCGCCCCCGGAACCTAGAGGCTCGAGCAGCCGGTAATGGGAGATTGTTTGATACATCTTCAAAAGACCGGAGCCATGTAAGCCGGCCCGTTGTGGCGCTTTGGTTGCGCGCCCAATGCAACCGGCGGGGCTTATGGGCGGAAGGCTATCGCCACTTAGACGGGCGGTCAAGTACGGTTAGGCGCTTATCAGGCCATCTGATTGAGAGAATCGCGCCGGAGGTTTTTGAATGGTCCGGGTCCCGAGGGCTCGCCGGATCCTAGAGGTCGAAAGCTCTCACCAGGAACGCCGCCATTTGCCTTCTCGTCACTGAAGTGTTTGGGCAGTACGTCAAGTGATCGGCCGTACATCCCAGCGTGATGTTCAACACTGCTATTCGGTCGATGAAGTTATAGAAGACATTCGCGGGCGGCACGTCATTGAATCGCTGACTGGCTGGTGCCGGCGGACTGAACTCGCCCAACCCTCTGAGCAGGAACGCAGCCATCTGCTCTCTCTTCACCGGATCAGCAGGACAGTACATTGAATGATCCGGCGTACATCCCAACGTGATCTGTAACTCCGCCAGCCGGTCGATGAAGTTGTAGAAGATATTCTGAGGGGGAACGTCATTAAAGCGCTGACTGGCTGGAGTTGGTGGATTGAACTCGCCTTTCGCTCGCAGTATGAACGCTGCCATTTCCTCACGAGTTACAGGAGAGTTTCCGCAGAAAAGACGGCTCCCGCATCCGACCGTAACCCCTCGAGCCGACACCTTGCCGATGTCGGTATAGAACGGATCGCTCGGAGGCTCGTCAAGGAAATCAATGCCTTGATAAACAGTGAAGGTCTGCCCGGCAATTGTGATCGTATCGCTGGGAGTAACCCCGTAGAAGTTTCGGTCCACCGAATACTGAACGGCCCCATTGCCGACGCCCGAGCTTCCGGAAGTGATGTGTATGAATGTAGCTGTGGTGCTCGCGGTCCAGGAACAAACGGCATTCGACGCTGTGACGTTGACAGTTCCAGTTCCCCCATTACCGGGGAAGCTCTGGTGGTCTCGGTCGAGGCTGAAGGGTGACGTGACCTTCACGGTCAGCGGCGTCTCGGTGAATAGGTCGCAGCTATCAGTCACGCGCAGCGTAAAGTTCGCAGTTGTTGCCGTGCACGCAGCTACGACATCGGCGAAGACCTGGCCGCTCGCGTTGGGAGTGCTCGGGTTTAGCGTGACTGTGACACCGTTAACGGTTGCGCTGGCGCCGCCGTTAACGGTTAGGCTGAGTGTGTTGGCGCTTTGAGCATCGTCAACCGTAGCGATCTGAGAATTCACCGAAGGATTGCCGGCGGTGCTGTTGATCGAACCGGCGGTAATGCTCGGCGGCGTGTTGTTCAGGAGAATCGAGACGGTATCGGCTGCATGGTTCGCAGTCACCTGGTTCGCCGTCGCCACATCGAGCTTGCCATCACCATTGAAATCGCCCAGCGCGACTGAGGTTGGACTTAAGCCGGTGGCGTATTCGGCCCTCACCCCAAAGCTACCCGTGCCCGTGCCCAGTAGAATCGAGACGTCGTTGCTGAAAATGTTGGTCACCGCCAGATCGAGCTTGCCATCGTGATTGATATCGCCCGCCGTCACTTCGATTGGGCCGGCGCTCAACTCAAAATCGGTTTTCGGCCCAAAGCTACCCGTGCCCGTCCCAAGCAGAATGGATATGTTGTCATCGTTAAGGTTTACTACCGCCAGATCGAGCTTGCCATCGCCATTGAAGTCGCCCACAGCAATTGATTCTGGAGTGAAGCCAACCCCGAAGTCAGTCTTAACCCCAAAGCTGCCCGTGCCCGTGCCCAGCAGAATCGAGACGTTGGAGCTCATAGAGTTCGCCGTGGCCAGATCGAGCTTGCCATCGCCGTTGAAATCACCCACCGCGACAAAGACTGGATAATCGCCCGCGCCGAAGTCAGTCTTCGCCCCAAAGCTGCCCGTGCCGGTGCCCAGCAGAATCGATACGTTGTCGCTCCCGTTGTTCGCTAACGCCAGATCGAGTTTGCCATCGCCATTGAAATCGCCCACCGCTACTGAGGATGGAAAGATGCCCGTGCCGAAGTTGGTCTTCGCGCCAAAGCTGCCCGTGCCCGTGCCCAGCAGGATCGAGACGGTCGAGCTGCCATTGTTCGCCGTCGCCAGATCGAGTTTGCCATCGCCGTTGAAGTCGCCCACCGCGACTGATTCTGGACTGAAGTCCGTGCCGAAGTCGGTCTTCGCTCCAAAGCCGCCCGTACCCGTGCCCAGCAGAATCGAGACGGTATGGTTTCCTCGGTCCGCCGTCACCAGATCGAGCTTGCCGTCGCCGTTGAAATCGCCCAGCGCGATTGACACAGGACCGCCGCCCGTGCCGAAGTCGGTCCTGGGACAAAACACTCCTGAGGGAGCAATTGATGTGGTGTTAAGCAAAATCGAAACGGTATTGCTTCCAGAGTTCGATGAAGCCAGATCGAGCTTGCCATCGGCATTGAAATCGCCTAGCGCGACTGAGTCTGGTTCGCTGCCCGCGCCGAAGTCGGTCTTCGCCCCAAAGCCGCCCGTCCCGCTGCCCAGCAGAATCGAGACGGTGTCGCTAAAAAGGTTCGCAACCGCCAGATCGAGCTTGCCATCGTCATTGAAATCTCCCGCCACAACCGAAAATGGAGCGAAGCCGGTGACGAAGTCGGTCTTTGCTCCAAAGCTACCCGTTCCCGTGCCCAGCAAAATCGAGAGAGTGTTGTCGTTCACATTTGCGACTGCCAGATCGAGTCTGCCATCCCGATTGAAATCGGCCACCGCCACTGAACGTGGGAAGATCCCCGTTTCAAAGTCGGTCTTCGCGCCAAAGGTGCCCGTTCCCGTGCCCATCAGAATCGAGACAGAGTTGTCGTTCGCGTTCCCCACGGCCAGATCGAGCTTACCATCGCCATTGAAATCGCCGACCGCGACTGAGCGTGGCTCATTGCCGGCGCCGAAATCGGTCTTCGCGCCAAAACTGCCCGTCCCAGCGCCCAGCAGAATCGAGACTGTGTTGCTACTATTATTCGCCACCGCCAGATCGAGCTTGCCATCGCTATTGAAATCGCCCACCACGACTGAGAAGGGAACGTTGCCGGTACCGAAGTCAGTCTTCGGCGCAAAGCTACCGGTTCCCGTGCCCAGCAGAATCGAGACGGTGGCGGCACCATCATTCGCAACGGCCAGATCGAGTCTACCGTCGCCGTTGAAATCTCCCACTGCGATTGAGGCAGGAACGCTGGTCGTGCCGAAGTTGGTCTTCGCCCCAAAACTGCCGTTTCCGGTGCCAAGCAGAATCGAGACAGAGTTGTCGTTCACGTTCGCCACCGCCAGATCAAGCGTGCCATCGCCATTGAAATCCCCCACCGCAACTGAGATTGGAGCGGCGTCCGCACCGAAGTCGGTCTTCGGCCCAAACGAAACGGGTTGGACGGCCGCCTCTGGATTGATCAGCCCGCCCAACATAACCACAAGTAGGCTGAGCAGCAGAACACGCGAACGACGAATGAGGCTAAGGCAGCTTTGGGTATGCATTGTTGTGATCTCCCTTACCTAACGAAGCTCAGGGCAGGGCAATGAAGAATTGCCCTCTTATATCGAGATCCAATTGACAGCGTTGGCTCTCTTCTCCAGGAACGACAAGTCTAAAGTAATCTTCAGCACGCTAGAGATCAAATGCACGGACTTATTGCTATCACTGTTCGCTACCGCCAGATCGACCTTGCCATCGCCATCGAAATCTCCTACAGCGACCGAGGCTGGGTCGAAGCCCGTGCCGAAGTCGGACTTCTCGCCAAAGCTGCCCGTGCCAGTGCCCAGCAAAATGGAAACGGTGGCGCTGTTAGCGTTCGCTACCGCCAGATCCGGCGTCCCGTCGCTATTGAAATCGCCCACCGCAAGTGATTCTGGAGAGCTACCCGTAGCGAAGTCGGTCTTCAAACCAAAGCTGCCCGTCGCTGTGCCCAACAGAATCGAGACTGTGTTGCTACGAAAGTTCGCCACTGCCAGATCGAGCTTGCCGTCGCCGTTGAAATCCGCTTCCACGACGAGACCGGGGCGTGGCCCGTGCCGAAGTCGGTGTGCGTCCCAAAGGAAACAGGTTGAACCGCCGCCTCTGGTTTAAGCAGCCAGGACCTATGCTAAAGACTGCTGTTTTATCCGTTTGAGCCTGAAACTTGTCGGATAAACCTGATCGATGTACGCCAGTCGAGGCAGGTTCAGAGACACTCCGGGTTTTCGTCGTGCTGCTTCTGATGCTCAGTTACAAAGCCCGAGCAAGTTGGATACTTAATGGGAGTCGCTCTAGTGGCGACTATATGTTTGTTTGCCGCGCCACATTGTACCAGAGAGCGCTAGTGCTGCAAGGCGCTTGCCCGCTTCAGACCAGCTTTGATACTATCTCAGCTTGAGATTTGACTTGGCAGGGCAGTGAAGTGAAGCAATGCGCTTGTCATCTCAAGCTTTCAGTTCTCTGAATAGAGACTGAGATCGTTATTTTACGTCAGCTCCGGAAGTCCTGAGGCGATTCGAAAAGGCTGCCACTAATGGGAAGCCGAAGCCACAGGCGCTGACGTAAGATCCGACCAGATGGTAGACACAACGGTTCGATAGTGTTGCAATCGCATAGTGCAGAAGGACTCGGGCCACATTAATGTCACCCGATAACTTCGGCATAGCGAATACTCGGCGCTTTATCAACTGAGGTTGTCGTTTCAGTTAAACCAGCAGTAACGGTTTAGGAGGATACAGTATCAGCAGCTATCAGAGGAGAGGATTCAGAGACAGACGAGATCGCGTCCCTTCTGTGCGAGTCAATGAGCGCATCCGCGTTCGGGAAGTTCGCGTCATCGATGACGAAGGTAATCAACTCGGAATAATGGCGCCGCAGCAAGCGATCGAGATCGCGCGCGGCAAGGGCCTGGACCTGGTCGAGATCGCACCGCAAGCTCAGCCGCCTGTCTGCCGAATAATCAACTTCGGCAAGTTCCAATACGAGCAGAAGAAGAAACAAAAGGAAGCCAAGGCCAAACAGACTTTTATTACCGTCAAGGAAATAAAGTTCCGGCCGGGCACCGATGAGCACGATTACGAGTTTAAGAAGAACAACGCTTCGAGGCTGCTGCATGAGGGAGACAAGGTAAAAGCGACGGTCCACTTTCGCGGGCGCGAGATAACGCATAAGGAATTGGGCTTTGCCTTGCTGCAGAAGCTCGAGGCCGACCTTGCCGAGGCAGGGACGGTCGAAGTCAGACCAAAGCTCGAAGGAATGAATATGTTCATTATGCTGGCGCCGAAGAAAAAGGAATCTCATAAATGAAGCGCTGGTTTTCTGACATATGGTTCGTAGTCTGGCCTTCAGGCGGAAGTTCGGGGATGGACGCTCGCCCTAAACGACTACGAACTTCCGGCTGAAGGCGGGACTACGAACTTTTTTTACGGGAGGAATAATGCCAAAACTCAAAACGCACAAGGGAGCTGCCAAACGATTTCGCTTGACAGCAACCGGCAAGGTCAAGCGTGGGCACTCGCACGCGCGACACATCCTGACCAGCAAGACGACCAAAAGAAAACGTCAGCTCGACATCGATTCGTTGGTGTCTGATCCTGACGAGAAGCCGACTAAACGGATGCTTCCATACGGCCGAGGCTGAGTGGTTGTCCGTAGTCCGTTGTCTGTAGTAACGGGGCTGCGGAGCACGGACAACGGACTACTGACTACGGACTACTGACTACTGACTAATAAGGAGGAACTTATGCCTCGCGCGAAACGCGGAAACAAACGACTGCACAAACGAAAAGGGATTTTGAAACTCGCTCGCGGGTATCGCGGCACCAAAAGCAAGCTCTATCGTCACGCGAAAGAGCAGGTTGAGCGCTCGCTGAACTTCGCGTTCACCGGACGGAAGCTTAAGAAGAGGGACTTCCGCTCGCTATGGATTGTCCGCATCGGCGCCGCCGCGCGCGCAAATGGGTTGAGCTACAGCCAGTTCATGCACGGGCTAAAGCTCGCCGAGATCGGGCTCGATCGCAAGGTGCTTGCCGACCTTGCCGTCCACGAACCCGCGGCCTTCACTGAGATTTCCGGCAAGGTGAAGCAGGCAATTGAATCTCACCGCGCTACCGCGGCTTAGATCGATTCCCAATCTGGAGGCGGGCGAGGCAATGCAGTGGCTGCTTGCTTCGCCCGCTAAGCACGTATGGACGACAAGCTAAACGCACTGCAAAGACAATTCACCGAGGATGCGCGGCGCGTTTCGACCGTTGAAGCGCTCAATGCATTGCGCGATAAGTATCTCGGTCGAAAGTCGGGATTAATCGCCGCCGAGAAAAAACGCATCGGCTCTCTCTCTTCAGAAGAGCGAGCTGGGTTCGGGCAGCAGGTCAACGAGATCAGTGCCGATGTCGAGGCTGAGATTGCGCGGTTGGGCGATCAGTTCGCGGCGCAGGCCGAGAGCCTCGCGCTGGAGCGCGATAAGATCGATGTCAGCTTGCCGGGCACGCGACCGCGTCAGGGTCACCTTCATCCAATCACGCTTGTTCGACAACGGATCGAAGACGTGTTTGTATCGATGGGCTACTCGGTGGAAGACGGACCGGAGATTGAAACGAGCTTCTACAACTTTGACGCGCTCAACATCCCTCCGGGCCATCCCGCGCGTGAGTCTGCCGACACGTTCTATGTTTCCGAAGACCTCGCGCTGAGAAGCCAGACTTCGACCGTTCAGATTCACACGATGCAGCAACAGAAGCCCCCGCTGCGAGTGATCGCGCCCGGCCGAGTCTTTCGCCGGGATACGCCGGATCCGACTCACAACCCAATGTTCTTTCAAGTCGAAGGGCTGAACGTCGATCGCCACATCACGCTTGCCGATCTGAAAGGCACGCTGCAAAAGTTTGTAGAGATGATGTTCGGGTCAGACGTTCGAACCCGCTTCCGTCCATCGTACTTTCCTTTTACCGAGCCGTCGGCGGAAGTTGATTTCAGTTGCTATGTCTGCGGCGGAACGGGCTGCCGGATTTGCAAAGGATCGGGTTGGATCGAGCTTGGTGGAAGCGGGATGGTTCATCCGAACGTGCTGGAAACGGTTGGCATCGACCCTGAGGAGTTTTCGGGATTCGCATTCGGGCTGGGCATAGATCGAATGGCTGGGTTGATGTACGACATCGACGACATTCGGTTGCTCTTCGAAAACGACATACGGTTCCTGGAGCAGTTTGCTTGACCCGCGGTTTCTGGTTTCTAGTTTCTGGTTTGAACTAGAAACCAGAAACTAGAAACCGGAAACAAAATGTCAGTTAATCTGCAACGACCATCAGATTCGACCATCTTCATACTCGGCGGGGCGGGCCTGGTTGGAACACAGATCGCATACCAGGTCGCGCGTAACCTCAAGCCTCAGAAGATCGTCATAGCCTCGTTGTTTCAAAAGGAAGTGCGCGAGCTTTCCCGCGAGCTTCGCAAAGAATTTCCCGCCATTCAATTTGTCGAGCTTTGGGGCAACATCTTCGTTCGATCCGAGTTCTCGCGCGCCGATCGGGACGACCTCTTGGCGAGTCCTGCGCGCCGGCGTGCGCTCTACGATGATTTGTTCGGGGCGTTGAGCGACGCTTACGAGAGGTCGATGCTCGCCGGCTCAATTCGCGAACACGGCGCCGATGTCTTGATCGATTGTGTAAACACTGCATCAGGCATCAGCTATCAGGACGTGTACACAAACTCGATAGAAGTTCGAAAGGCGCTGGACTTCATCGAGGAGCGCATCACGGACCGCGACTTCAAACAGATCGCGGACAATCGCAAGCACGTCGAAAGAACTTTCGAAACGTTGCTGCTGTCGCAATCAATTCCGCAATTGATTCGCCACACCCAATTGATATATCGAGCGATGATCGAGGCCGGCACGCGCGTCTATGTAAAGGTGGGGACTACCGGCACCGGCGGGATGGGTCTGAATATCCCGTATACGCACGGCGAAGACAAACCTTCGGCGAAGCTCATGTCCAAGACCGCAATTGGATTCGCGCATACCGGATTGATGTTTCTGATGGCTCGCACTCCGGGCGGCCCGATCGTCAAAGAAATCAAGCCCGGCGCGATGATCGGCTACAAGAAAGTCACGTTTCAATCGCTCAAACATCACCGCGACAACACGCCGATTCTAATGTATGCGCCGCGAACTCAGCGGCTGGACGGAGAGCTCGAGCTTGCGCTTCCATCCGAAGATTTCAAGAAGCTCGGCGAGCTCGAGATGGTCGGCGTTGACACTGGTGAGAACGGCTTCTTCGCGCGAGGCGAGTTCGAGGCCGTGACTTCGATCAATCAAATGGAGTTCGTCACTCCCGAAGAAATCGCGAGCAACGTCGTGCTCGAGATCAAAGGAAGCAACACCGGCGTCGATGTGATAGCGGCCATCGATTCCGCAATAATGACTCCGAGTTATCGAGCGGGTTATTTGCGAGGCTCGGCCATTGAAGCGATGCGCCGGCTCGAACACGAGACCAATTCACACTCTATCGCGACGGGCGAATTGGGACCGCCGAAACTCACCAGACTGCTCTACGAAGCTCACCTGCTGAAGACCAAGTACCGGACGCTTCAAGCGGTTGTCGAAGAAGCCCCGGAAGAAATCTCCGAAGCGCTGTGGCGATACTTACAGCGCAACCACGATCTTCGCAACACAATCACTTCGATCGGAATACCGATACTGCCGCCGGACGGCGACCGTTTGATTCGCGGACCTCGAATCAATGTTCCTGAGTACGCGGGCCGGACTAAATTGACAGTCAATGAAACCGCCATTGACGAATGGGCGGAGCGTGGCTGGCTCGATCTGAGGCCAGCCAACATGATCCGTTGGCAGGAGAGATTCGGCCGAATGCTTCGATCGGCGCAGACGATTCACCGTCAAGGCTCGGCCGCGATCACTATGGAAGCTTATCGAAGTGAAGAGATCAGAATCGGCGAAGTGGTAGGTTGGATTTTTAACAATGAGGAAGAGGGTTATCGAATAAAATGAAGAACCTTCGATGCCACGCTCCAGATGTTAGCTTGGCCTTACTTGAAGGGGCTGAGACAGTGCTATGATCATTCACGGAAAGGAAGACAATTCACCATGAATGCGATCTACCAACTCAAAGCCGACGAGCTCGACGAGAACTTCGTGAACGCAATCAAAGAAGCCTTCAAAGACAAAGAGATCGAGATAGCTGTTTACGAGCGCGACGAAACGGCTTACCTGCTCCGCTCACCGGCGAACCGGGAACATCTGTTGAGCGCCATCGCCGATGTTGAGAAGTCGCAGAACATAGTCGTTGCTGAGCAGGAGCAGTTTCAGTGAGACTGGTCGCGTTTCATCAGACAGCTTTCGACGACTATAGCGATTGGGCGAGAGCGGACAAGAAACTATTTGACCGCATCCGACGCATGATCATCGAAACCGCTAAGACACCATTTGACGGAATCGGCAAACCTGAGCCGCTCAAGCAGCAGCTCAAAGGTTATTGGTCGCGCCGTATCACAGATGAACATCGGCTCGTATACAAAATCACGGATGAATACCTGATTATAATATCGTGTAAGTATCACTACGAATAGCTGTTGCAGGCGAGCGATGCTGATCAAGTACAAAACAATCGTGATAATTTCTCTCGCCCTTAGTCTTGTGTATGCATCCGCTCATACGCGGGCGGATTGTAATTTGACTCCGTTCGCGGATATTTCAGGCAGCCCGTTCATATGCCAGATCGCAGAGGCTTATTTCTCAGGCTTAACAAACGGAACCAGCGCGACTACCTTCAGCCCCAACGATCCCGTCACACGCGAGCAGATGGCTGCGTTTGTTACTCGCACGCTGGATCAATCGTTGAAGCGCGGAAGTAGAAGGGCGGTTCTAGATCAATGGTGGACTCCGCAGACTGATCTTGATTTGGGCATAACGGTCGTTGGATCAGCACCAGAACTCGTAAAATCAGATGGACAGGATCTATGGGTGACTAACAGTGGTAGTGATAGTGTGTGTCGGGTGCGCGCAAGCGATGGCAAACTCTTGGAGACTTGGACAGGCGCTACTAATCCTTACGGCATTCTGGTCGCTGCGGCTCATGTTTGGGTTACCGCGAGTTTCTCTCCGGGTCGCTTATACGTAATTAATCCCCAACAGCCCGCGGGTAATGTACTAACCGCAACGTCGAATCTAGGCGATAACACACACGGGATTACTTTTGACGGCGCGTTCATATGGACAGCAAATACTGGCCTAAACCTGGGCGGCTCACTGTCGCGAGTGAATCCGGTATCTATGGAGGTGACGACGTATTCCGCAGGCGTAAATCGCCCTTGGGGAATTATTTGTGATGGCAGCTCCCTCTGGGTAACGGACAACCTACCAAACGGACAAGGCGGTCTTTTGCACCAAGTCGATTTCAACGGCAACATCATACGATCAATACCTGTCGGTGAGAGTCCTTGGGAGCCTGCGTTTGACGGAACTAATATTTGGGTGCCAAGCGGTCAAAGCTCGGTCAATGGTGTTGTTACTGTCGTTAGAGCGTCTAACGGTACAGTCCTGGCTACTCTCACAAACAATGCTTTGGTCGGACCGTTTCAAGCAGCGTTTGATGGAGAGCGAATCTTGGTGACGGGTAGTCTGAGTAGCAATGTAGCATTGTGGAAGGCTGATGACCTGACTCCTTTGGGGTTGGTTTCGACGGGCAACGCAAGCGGTCCATTAGGGGTGTGTTCAGATGGCTTGAATTTTTGGATTACGCTTTCGCGTGATCTGCTTAGGTCCGGAAAGCTCGCCCGCTTCTGACTGTCTATCGGGAGGTTTGATTCAGCGAAAATGACTGTTGGGGTCTGCTGATTTTAGCTTGGAAAGCTGCAGAACATTGCTTAAATCCCGACCGTTTTGTTTCTTCACCTTTTGGGCGGTATCACCAGCAAAACAATTCTTCTTGGTTGATGGTAACTTTGGTGTCGAGGGATAGATGAAGATTAGTTACAACTGGCTGGGCGAGCTTGTTACGCTTACGTTGCAGCCTAAAGAACTATCTGAGCGCTTGACGATGGCCGGGCTCGCGGTCGAGGGCATCGAGCGAATTCGGGACGATCATATCCTCGATTTCGATTTGACGTCGAATCGCCCTGACGCGCTTTCGCATTTCGGCATCGCTCGCGAAGCAGCGCTCATATGCGGGACCGCTCTCACTCCACGAGCCGTGACGCTGACGGAAGGCGACGAGCCTGCAGAGGCAGCGGCCTCTGTCGAAATACTCGATCCGGACCTGTGCCCTCGATACGCAGCGCGAGTTGTTCGCGGCGTTAAGGTTGGTCCGTCACCTAAGTGGCTCGCCGATCGACTGGAGTCGATTGGTCAGCGTTCAGTGAACAACGTGGCGGACATTACCAACTATGTGATGTTCGAGTTGAATCAGCCCACTCATGCGTTCGATCTGAATCTCCTGCACGGCCATCGAATCATTGTCAGGCGCCCTCACGCGGGAGAAGAGATAACGACGCTTGACGGTTTCACGCGCGAGCTTGCTCCGGAAATGTTGATCATCGCCGACGCGGATCGACCTGTTGCAATCGCCGGCGTGATGGGCGGAGCGGATACCGAAATCAGCGAGTCAACACAAGACGTGCTGATTGAAAGCGCTTACTTCAACCCGGCTTCGGTCCGTCACACTGCGCGGTCGCTTGGCATGGACACTGAAGCTTCATACAGGTTCGCGCGGGGCGCCGATTACGAAGGGCAAGTCAGGGCCGCCGATCGCGTTGCGCGGATGATCGCGGAGATCGCGGGCGGGCAAGTGCTCAAGGGCGCGATTGACGTCTATCCGGCGCCGATCACGCGCGATTCAGTTGCATTGCGTGAGCCGCTCAATCCGAGACTCACGGGTCTGAAGGTGTCGATAGATCAAGCGGCGGATATTCTGCGTGCCCTCGAGTTTGAAGTCGAGCTCGATGCTGCTGAGAAACAGTTGAGCGCCGTTGCTCCGTCTTTCCGAGTAGACGTTTCTCGCGAAGAAGATCTCGTGGAGGAAGTTGCGAGGCATGTCGGTTACGATCTTGTAGATGTGACGTTGCCGATGTGGGGTGGAGCAGGGAAGCATCCGAGAGGCGATAAGGAGCGGCGCAACCTGAGGCGGACGCTGACGGCTCTCGGCTTCGATGAAGCTTATTCGTTCAGCTTCGTCAACGGAGAGCGTGATCGCGTGTTCCGCCTAAACAATACGGCGGCTGCCACGCTCTTGAATCCTATCGACGTGAATCAATCCGAAATGCGAACGTCATTGATAACCGGATTGCTCGACGCGGTTCAGCACAACCTCAACCAGGGAACTCGCGATGTGAAACTGTTCGAGATCGGCCGTGTGTTCGAAGTTGCGGCGCCGGACGAACGGCCCATCGAGCGTGAGCTACTTGGGATTGCGATGACCGGTTCGGTATTTCCCGATGACTGGCGAGGCGCAAAGCAGATCGACTTCTATGACCTGAAGGGCGCAGTGGAAGCAGCGTTGTCAACGTTGAGCGTCTCAGGCTTTACAATTAATCGAGCGCGTGTAGAATACCTGCATCCTGGACAGTCGGCGGTGCTTGCCCGTGACGGAGAAGAGATAGCGCGGTTCGGCAGTCTTCATCCTCGGGTTGCTTCTCTGTATAAGTTCCGCCAGCCGGTCTTCGTCGGTGAGATCGAGTTTGAGAGGTTGCTCGCGCTTCCTCCGAACCAGGTGCGGTACAGCGCGCTGCCCAGGTTTCCGTCCGCATCCCGCGACGTATCGGCTTTGATGCCCGACACCGTGATGTGGGGCGATATCGAAACGGCCGTGCGTGACCTCGGGATATCCGAAATAGAGTCACTGCGAATCTTTGATATGTATAAAGGCAAAGAGATGCGAGAAGGATTTCATTCGCTCGCGTTCAGAGTCATCTATCGAGCCGAAGGGCGCACGCTCAAGGATGAGGAAGTAGCTGGAATGCACGAAAAAGTCAGAGCGTTACTGAAGCATCGCTTTGGCGCACAACTGAGATAAATGATGAACAATGAATGATGAATGATGAATTGATGAAGAACGCTCAGCATTCATCGTTCATCATTCATCGTTTGGCGGGGGGGCAGGTGAGCGCAATTTACGGTCTGGAAAAATTCTCGCACCTCGAAGATAAGATCTACCGCACGATCGAGCAGTTCAAGCGCGAGCGCCAGGAGCGCGAGGCGCTCGAACGCGAGGTGCTCAGTCTGCGGCGCGAGCTTAGCCGGACCAGCGATGATAAGGAACGCCTTGAATTGCAGGTTGAGCGCCTGCTCACCGAGCGCGACGCCATCAAGCTCAAGGTTGAAGGAATGCTCGACGCGATCGCCGTGCTAGAAGTGGAAAAGGTATAAGCTCAGAGACCAGGCTACGCAGACACTGATTGTTCGACGCTTACGGCGCAAATTAGTATGGACAACAATCCGAGCCAATCACATAAGGTCGTCATCTACAATCAGACCTACACTCTTCGAAGCAGTCATGAATCGGACTACATCCAGGAGCTGGCCGGGCATGTCAATAAGCGCATGAACGAGATCGCTCGCGCGACCATGACCGTCGATTCACTGAGAGTCGCAATTCTTGCCGCGATTCAGATAGCCGATGAGCTGTACCAGTCACGCCGCGAAATGAAAGAAACCGAGGAAGAGATTGCTGAACGAAGCGCGAAATACGCCGAGCTCCTCGATCAGTTTCTTCGCTCGGATATTGCAGAGCCGGTCAAGTAGCCTCACGATTCCAACCAACAACAATCTCAGGTTTGAGCTCATTCACGAGGGTCGGGGTGCGCCAGGATCGCATCCGCCTGGGCCTTACGGTAGGCGCGAATAGCTTGGCGGACTTCGGGGCTCTTGTTGCCTAATATGGCCGCCGCAAAGAGGGCGGCGTTCACGGCTCCGGCTCGCCCGATAGCCAAAGTCCCTACCGGAATACCGGCGGGCATCTGGACCATCGACAGCAGCGAATCCAATCCCTTCAGGGCTTTTGATTCCATTGGCACGCCGAGGACCGGCAGAAGAGTCTTTGCCGCGGCGACGCCCGCCAGGTGAGCCGCCCCGCCGGCCGCCGCAATGATCACCTCGAGCCCGCGCTGTTCGGCGGACTCGACATATTCGAAAAGCTGATCCGGAGTACGATGGGCAGACAACACGCGCACTTCGAACTCAATACCTAGACTCTCGAGAGTCTGAGCAGCGTTCGACATCGTCTCCCAATCAGATTTAGATCCCATTATTATTCCAATCAGGGCTGTCATCCGTGGTTTACCCCCAAAATGTTCACGAGCGTCTTGAAAATCAAAGCTGCGATTATAGCGTTTGAAGGATTGTAAGGCGAATCGTAAGGTGCACAGATTTCTTCGTGCTCAGGTGAAAGCGAATCAAGCGGAAGTCCTGGCCTGCAGTCCGGTTGTGAATTCCGACGCCTTGATAGCGCGACACACGATTCCTATAATCGTTTGGTTCACCACCCGCTCAAACAGGAGATAGTATGGCCATTACTCGGGCTGACGTCGAAAAAATCTCAGAGCTGGCGCGGCTCGACCTCACCGCGGAGGAGACCGGCCTATTTACCGAGCAGCTAAGTTCAATCATCGGCCACGTGGAAAAGTTGAATGAACTGGATACGGCGGATGTGCAGCCGATGTCACATTGTGTTCCGTCCGGCGGTGACACGGAGTATGCGAAGCGGGATGATCAGATGGGCCCGAGCCTTGGACAGAAGCTTGCGGTCGAGAATGCGCCAGATTCGGAGGCGGGATATTTCAGAGTGCCCAGGGTGATCGGCGGATAACCCAGATGTTCAGGGCGAGTGTTTAGAGCACCGACTTTAGCCGGCTCCGGATGTCAGCCGACTAAAGTCGGTAACTCTGAACGCTTGCCGGCGAAGTATGTACGCTTGCCGATAGAGCATACTGCAAACGAAAACGAGCGATGGAATTTTCTTGGAAATCAAACGACTCACAATCAACTCTCTTCACGACCGCATTGCATCACGCGAGCTGAAAGCTGTGGATGTTTGCCGGGCAGCGCTCGACCGTATCCAACGCCTTTCCGAACTCAATGCTTTCATCACCGTTACGGCGGAAGCGGCGATGAATCGTGCCGATGAAATCGACCGCGCCGCCGAAAGGGGGGACTTGCTTCCGCCGCTCGCCGGAGCGCCGATCGCGATAAAAGACAACATGGTCATGCGCGGAGTGCGCACAACCGCAGGCTCTCGCATCCTGTTCAACTATAACCCACCTTACACTGCGACCGCGGTCGAGAGATTGGAAACGGCGGGCGCGATCATTGTTGGAAAAACCAATCTCGATGAGTTTGCGATGGGATCATCGACCGAGAACTCGGCTTACGGCCCGGTCAAGAATCCCTGGGACCGGACGCGCGTACCTGGCGGATCCTCAGGCGGATCAGCAGTCGCAGTCGCCGCGGGCATGACCATGGGAGCGCTTGGCTCGGACACCGGTGGTTCGATTCGGCAACCGGCGAGTTTGTCCGGGGTAGTCGGGCTCAAGCCGACTTATGGTCGAGTGTCACGCTACGGATTGATGGCATTCGGATCATCGCTCGATCAGATTGGTCCTCTTGCCAATTCAGTAGAGGACGCGGCGCGCATTTTAAAGGTCATCGCGGGTCACGATGCCAACGACTCGACTTCGAGCAATGTCGACGTTGACGATTATTTATCCGGGATCGGCGGTGATGTTAGCGGCTTGCGAGTCGGCGTGCCGCGCGAGTACTTCAGTGCGGGACTGGACGCTGAAGTAAAAGACAACGTGGAAGCCGCGATCAAGATGCTTGAGCAGATGGGCGCTGAGATCGTAGATATAAGTCTTCCGCACACCGAATACGCGGTAGCGGTTTACTATTTGATAGCCACGGCCGAAGCAAGCTCGAACCTCGCGCGGTATGACGGTGTTCGATACGGGTTCCGTGCCGAAGAGGCTTCGAGTCTGAAAGAGATGTACAGTCGCACTCGTGACCAGGGCTTCGGGACCGAGGTCAAGCGTCGAATAATGCTCGGCACATATGCGCTGTCGGCGGGCTACTATGATCAGTACTACGGCAAAGCGCAGACGGCTCGAGCGCTGATCACGCAAGACTTCCAAAAAGCGTTTGCAAAATGCGATGTGATCGTGACTCCCACCGCGCCGACGCCGGCGTTTAAGCTTGGCGAGAAGACCAACGATCCCCTCGAAATGTACCTGTCGGACATTTACACGATCACGGCCAACCTTGCGGGAGTGCCGGCGTTGAGCATGCCTTGTGGGTTGTCGTCCAGCGGGCTCCCGATAGGCCTTCAACTAATCGGCAGGCACTTCGACGAGCGTACCTTGCTTCGAACGGCTCATAATCTGGAACGGGCTCTGGGAGCCGATTTCACGCCATCTTTAGAAATGTAGGGGCGGCCCTCCGTGGCCGCCCCTCGTTGGCGGTATATTCCTGTGTTCTATTGAGGGGCGGCCACGGAGGGCCGCCCGTACATGGTTTGTGCGCCCGGCAGGGCGCACTCACTTGGGGGTGGAAGTCCCCTACTAGCCCGACAGGGGGAATAGTTAGCCGGACGGCAAGGGTGTCCATCGCGAGGTGGAATCTGAAGGAAGGCGCAGGCAAAACGCTGGCCCGA